>OMGL01000850.1_pt1 | contig 21676 bp, 21 predicted proteins | sample 1645831 | NCBI WGS metagenome assembly OMGL01 (sample SAMN00849301, study PRJEB25192) | human gut metagenome | reverse complement strand
ACTATCTATATACAGATGGAACAAATATAGGAGGAGCAGGAACAGTAAATGTAACGAATATAGATACAGCAAATCCAGTAATAAATACAGCAATAACAGGAAGTGGAACAACAAGTACAATAAAATTAAGTATGGCAGTATCAGATACACAATCTGGAGTAAACAAAATAATATGGTATTATAAATTATCAACAGACTCAACATACAAAAATGCAACAGATACATATACAGCAACAACAGCAAATACAACAAGAACACATACATTTACAGGATTAATACAAAATAAAACATATAATGTGTATGCAGAAATATATGATGCAGTTGGAAATAAAACGACATCCACAACAATAAATATAAATACAGGAACAGTACCAACAGCAAGTGGAGCAACATATACACCAAGTACATGGACTAATGGAAATGTTTCTGTAACATTACCAACTAAGAGTGGATATTCTACATTGTATACAACAAATGGAACAATACCAACATTGTCAAGTAATCAATATACTTCTGCAATTACTGCAGGTAGTAATAGTACAATATATTATGTATTTAGTGATGGAATAAATATAGGTGGAACAGGAGCAATTAATATAAATAATATAGATAAAATTAAACCAGAAATTAATATATCAAATAATGAAACTTCAAGTTCAGCAATTTTAGAAATAAAAGCAGCTGATAATGTTGGAGTGAAATCAATTGTGACATCAGGAGGAAAGAATACTATAACAAATGCACAAAATATATCAAGTAAGGAATTAGAATATAATTTAGAATTAACAGATGATGGGGAAACTAAGATAACTGTTACAGATATAGCGGGAAATACGGTAGAAAAAAATTATAAATTAAAATTTTTATTTAAACAAAATGATGAAAGAACTGCTGTAACAGGTGGATGGAAAGAAAATATGTTTTTAAATATATATGGATATATATATAATGTTGGATATACTAAAAATAATGGACTACTTACTATTACAGCAGAACCAACAAGTGTAGATCAAGGAAGGTTAGGTACATGGTATACAAATAATTCTATAGATTTTACGGGATATGATACAATAAGAAGTGCAACATGGTTTAATAAAAATTCAACTGGATCAGTGGAATTAAGAGTTGGATATAATTCAGTTGCACAAGATAATATAAATACAATAAAAAAGGATGATGCAAATGGAGGATATTGGTCAAAATTAACAGCAAATATCTTAGGAAAAGATAAGTCACAAGTAGCTATTGGAACAAATGGAGGAAAGTCTGATTTTGTTCAGATATATTTAGCATGTATGTATATCTTTAGTTTGAAATAGATTATAAGGTATAAGCAGATATTAATTACTTCAAAATAACATTAAAATAATAATAACCACCCGTTTTACGGGTGATTATTATTTGTCGGTTTTTGTCGAATTTTTCTCCTTGACAATCGACATAAAAATGTGGTAATATATGGTCATGCAATTAATTAGACAATTGCATGACTAATTTTAAAAAAGATTTAATTCAAGCAACTTAGGGTAGACATAGAAATAGTTTAATCAAAATACTAAAATCAAAGGATTCCATAAAAAATCAAAAAAGTAATAAAAAATAGTAAAGATTAAAATTCAAAAATAAATCTAAAAATATCCCAATATCATTAAATAAAACAAGAAGTGTTGATAACCCTAATACACTTATATTTGCGTACAAATTTGATATATTAATAGTCTAAAATTGTCTCTTTTAATTGTAAATAATATGTTAAATTATACTAAAAAGTATTGTCAAAGTAAAAATAATTTAGTATAATTAAGAAAGGAAGAAATAAATGGCACAAAAAACAACAAAAATACCAAGATTACCACTAACAGATGACTATATATTTAAAAGAGTATTTGCATTTGAAGGTAATGAAAGTGTTTTAAAGGATTTATTGGAGGCAATTTTAAGAAAAAATATTAAAAACGTAACAATAAAAAATCCAGAAATAATTCCATACGAAAGAGAAGATAAAAGAGGCCTTTTAGATATCAAAGCAGAAACAGATGATGGAACTGTTTTAGATATTGAGATGCAAATGGAAGACAAGAAAAATATAGAAGAAAGAGGAACACTATATTTAGCAAATATGATAACAAGTCAATTACAAGTAGGAGATGATTATACAACTTTAAAAAAGAGTATTGTAATATTCATAACAAATTATAATTTTTTAAAACGAAACAGTTATCATAGTATTGGAAAAATAAAATTTGACAAAACATTAAAAGAAGAATATGTAGATATGGGGTATAAAACAGAAGATGAAGAAGCATCAAAATATATAGAATTCCACTACATAGAACTACCAAAATATAAAAAGAAAACTCAATCAGAATTTACAAAACTAGACCAGTGGATGTGTGTATTCACAAATCGAAAGGGGGAGATGATGTTGGCTGAAAAAGAGAATAAAGAAATAAAAAAAGCAATGAATACATTAGATTATATAAGTTCTGATCCAAAAGAAAGAGAAAGACATAATTCAGTAATAATGGATGAATATAATAGACTTATAAGTGAACAAAATTTTTTTGAAGCTGGAAAAGAAGAAGGAATAATTGAAACTGCAAAAGAAATGTTGAAGGAAAATATACCAATAGAAACAATAGAAAAAGTAACAAAATTATCTAGGGAAGAAATTGAAAAACTAAAATAGTAGAAATTAAAAATCTGAAAAATTCAACTGAATAAAAACACAAAAACCAACAAATACTATAAAAGTAGGAGTTGGTTTTTATGTTGGAAGATTACATTTCAAAAAAAGAAAATCCAAAAAAAGAAAACACACAAAACAACGAAACAGGACAATTCAATTTTAGAACAGACCTAGCAACTGAAAGAAGGGAAATATACCGAAAAGCAAATAGCATAGAAAATGAAATAAATGGAATAGAAAGTGAAAAAGAAGAAATAAATGAAAATATAGCAATAGAAAGAGTAAAAATAACAAATTTTGAGGGGCAAAAAGCAATAGGCAAACCAATAGGAAATTATATAACAATAGACATAAAAAAATTAAAAATTGCCCAAGATGAAGATATAAAAAAATCGGCAGAAATATTATCAAAAGAATTAACAAAAATACTAGACTTGCATGTAGACAAACAAGGAGAAATCCTTGTAGTTGGACTTGGAAACATTTATGTAACACCAGACAGTTTAGGACCTAAAGTTGTAAATGATATTGAAGTAACAAGACATATAATAAATTATTTACCGCAATATGTCGAAGAAGGAACACGAATGGTAAGTGCAATATCACCTGGGGTTCTAGGAACAACTGGAATAGAAACAGTAGAGATTTTAAAGGGAATAGTTGAAAATATTCATCCTAAATTAGTAATTGTAATAGATGCATTAGCTTCAAGAAGCATAGAAAGAATTAGCAGTACTATTCAACTTTCAGATACTGGAATTGTGCCTGGTGCAGGAGTTGGAAACAAGAGGGCAGAGATAAGCATGAAAACATTGGGGATACCTGTAATAGCAATAGGAATACCAACATGTGTGGAAACGGCAGTGCTTGTAAATGATTGTTTAGATTTATTTATAACAAAATTACAACAAGAAGCAAAATCAAATGAATATTTGAATGAATTAAAAGAACAGGATAATTATGAAGAAATTAAAGAAGCTTTAATTCCCGGAGATTTCAATTTGATTGTTACTCCAAAAGAAATAGATGATTTAATAGAAAATATGACAGAGGTTGTTGCGAAAGGGATTAATATGAGTATGTAAAAAATTAAAAAAATGTTTCAATTACAGAGATTGTGAATTGTAATTTAAAATTAAAAGACCTAAATTATTTTTTAATAAAGGTCTTTTTTAAATTTATAGGATTATTTTTATAAATTTTGCATATGCTACAATCAGTACAAATTTCAACTCTATTCTCAAAAATAAGAGAAATAGTGTGGATAAATTCATCAATACAATTATCAATAAGATGAATATGAATTTTTTTAGGAACAAGTGTAAGCAATGTATTCAAAGCATAGTCATTAGAAGAAAAAGAAATATCAGACAAATATTTTGCTTTAAAAATATCATCAGAAACATTAATTTGATTTTTATCTTTATCCAATAAAGTAGAATTGTTTTTATTATAAATTAAATGAACAACATCACAATTAGAGTTTTGCGAATTCACATACATTTTTAAAAGAGAGATAAACTCCAAATACTCTTTTTCAACAACAAAAGAATTAACTGCTTCATCAACAACATCTTCTAAAATTGTCATATAATTTTTAATACGAAAATTTATAAAACCTGTTAAAATAATAGATTTATTAGTAATCAAATAATTTTCAAAACTATCAATTAAAAGATTATGCTTTTTATCAAAATACGTATTAAAATCATCAGAAAAGATTTCATAACAAAGTTCTAAAATATGCTTCATTTCAGTAGAATTGAAATAAAAATAGTTTTTTAACAAAATCATCTTAAGAAAGGATTCTTCTAATTCATCTATAACAAGACATGAAAGTATACAAGAAACTTCATGAACAAATTTCTTGTTGTCATTTCCACTATAGTGGATAATTATGTTTTTATAGTTTTTAAATTGATTTTTTGAAATTGCTACTGGTTTTACTTCGATATAGTCAAGTTCGTTTAGTAGATAATCTAATAGATTTTCGTTATTTGTTTTTATACATATAGATTTCATGAATTTCTCCCTTCTTTTATATTATCTGCTAAACTTTAGAAAGTTATACATTATAGTATGCAAAATAAATAAAATAGTGAGAAGGGTTCAAAAATAATTACAATTTTGGTATATCTCAATCGCAAAAAAAGGGATTAAAGAGGTGGCCCTTAATCCCGAAATTTTATTTATAAATTTTATAATCTATATCTGGAAATACGCAATCCTTTTTAGAAATATCTTTTAAGAAATCTACGTCAATTTCATCATTTTTAATTTGATAATACAATTTAGTAAAACGACCAATGTGGTCCTTGATACGTTTTTTAGCATAATCAACCATAGTACCATTTGTAATAATAAATAACCAGTCACTACTTTGAGCAAGCAATAATTCTCGTGCGCATTGATTCAAAGCCTTTTTCTGCCATCCTTTGCTATCTGGATATAAATTTGCTAATTCACACATTCTATCACCAGCAACATGTAAATGTTTATGAACGTAGTCGTTTGAAGGGTTTAGCCATACTTCACTATAACCATTTGCACCCCAACTAGAACGACAAGGGGAAGAAACTTGGATTTCTGGATATTTATCAATATATTCAGATGGTGTAATTAGTTTGAAATTACAGTCATCATAATAAATTTTCTTAAATAAAATATATAACCAATATGGACCTTCATACCACCAATGGCCATAAAGTTCTGCATCATATGGACATAAAATGATAGGTGGCTTGTCCATACAAGGAGCCAAGTTAGCAATTTGTTTTGTTCTGCAGTCTAAGAAATGACCTGCTTGTTTTTCTGCAGAGTCTTTTGCCCATTGTACATCATAATAATCTTTTTGCTCAGTTTTTCCAGTTATTCTATAATATTTTATACCTGTATGAACTCTAACACCGTTATGTGCGATATATGGCTTAATGTAGTCATAGTCTGCTTCGTAGCCGATATCACGATAAAACTCTCTATAATTAAAATCACCAGGGTAACCATTTATAGAACTCCAAACTTGTCTTGATGATTCTATATCACGTCCAAATGCAACAACACCTTCAGGTGAGACGATTGGTGCAAAAGTACCATAAACAGGAGTTGGGTCTGCATATAAAATACCATGGGATTCTGTAATTACATATTCAATACCAAATTCTCTTAAATATTTATCTGCTTCTGGAACATAGCCACATTCAGGAAGCCAAATTCCACGTGGTTGTCTACCAAAATATCTCTTATAAGTTTGAACTCCAACGGCAATTTGTGCTTTAACAGTTTTTTCGTTTACATACAAGATAGGGAAGTAACCATGTGTTGCTCCACACGTGATAATTTCTAAAACTCCAATATCTTGAAAATGTTTGAATTGACTAATTAAATCACAGTTAAAAACGTCTTTAAATAGATGTAAATCATTAGAATATCTATCTAAATAATAATGTGATAGTCTGTTTAAACGTTCATTTCCAGCGGTTCTAACAACTTCCTTTTTAGAAAGTTCAATTAATTTTTTTAAATAATTAATGTATTTTTTTTGCAATAATTTATTATCTAACATTGAAAGAAGTGGAGGTGTCATAGACATTGTAATTCTAAAATCTACCCCTTCATCAACTAATTTTTTGAAATTTGTAAGTAGTGGTATATATGTTTCTGAAATTGCTTCATATAACCATGATTCCTCTAAGTAATCATCACTTTCTGGGTGATGAATAAATGGAAGATGTGCATGTAATACAAAACTTACATAACCTTTTTTCTCTTGCATTGTAATTCTCCCTTCGATTATTTGCTAATAATTAAAATTGTGAGACAAATTAGGAATGTCCTACTTGCCTCATTATTTAAATTGTGAAGATGTGTGTGAAGATGGATTTGTTAAATCTTCAATGTTTTCCTCGTTTTTGTATAATTCTTGATATAGGTCATATATCTCATAAATTTTACCCATATTTTTGATAAATGATAGTGATGTAAATGGTTTTGCTGTTTCAACATTTGTTTTTACATTTCTGTAATAAACCATTTTTTGTGAATTATTAAATAAAATATGGTCATTAGGAGATTCAATTTCGTTTGAAGAACTTACATATATGTAATCTGTTTTTATGTTTTCATTAACTTGAAAAGGACGTCTACCAAGTTCGATTCTATAATCTGATTTGCTATCATTAACATGTAAATACCAACTATTTGCAAAATCATTTATTTCAACTTCAAAACTATAGTTTAATGTGTCATTATGTATTATTAAGACTGGTCTTGTAGTTTCAAAAAAGTTTTCTCCATAATCTTTTTTGAATTTTTTGATATCATCATCAGAAATTTCCCAGTATACAAATAGTGTTTTTGGTGTTTGGGCTAAAACTTTTACAACTGTTTTGTTGTATTTTTGTGGTAGGTCATAGTATTCTATTGGTAATACTTTTTTTTCAGTTTTTTTCTTTGCAGAAACTTTTTTTGTTGTGTCTTTTTTAGAAACTGTTTTTTTAGCAGTTGCTTTTTTTGTAGTTGTTTTTTTAGTTGAGTCTTTTTTTGTTGAAGTCTTTGCAGTTGCGGTTTTTTTAGATGAAGTCTTTGCTGTTGAAATTTTTGTTGTTGAAGCCTTTGTAGTTGTGGATTTTTTTGTGGCTTTTTTAGTGTTTGCAGATTTTTTATTTTCTATTTTTTCTATTTCTTCTTTTGGTTTTCTTGGCATTTTTTTCCTCCTATGTAATCTCTTTTTATCTTCTATATATACTATACTAAAATTGAAATAAATTCAAGTAAAATATCAAAAAAATAAAACAAATTTACTGAAAATTTCAATTTTTTTGAGTATGATAAAAAGTAGAGTTAAGACTGAAAATTGAAAATTTTCAGATTTGTTCTATAGAAAAGGACTCCCATAGTGGGAGTCCCAATGAACCATTAACTTGCTTGAGAAATATTTTTATCGATAAAATCCTGCATAGTCTTATAATTTCGATATTTTTCTGGAAGTACATCTTTATTTAAAAAGATTGCAGGTTTTTCCCGGTACTTACTTGGTTTGTATTTGAGCTCCGGAAACTCTGCTGCTATTATATCATCCAGTATGTATTGTTCGTTTTTATAGTTACATACTAAAATGATTTTTTGGTTCGTTTCAATTACATTGATCATAATTGACCTCCTAAAGTTGTGGTTCGTTTATAAGTTTCAATAAATATAATACTACAATTTTCGACAAAATACAATATATAAAATTGTAATTTATAAAAAAATAATTGTAATGTAACTGGAAATACACTCAAAAATTCAGTTGAAATTTTGAGTGTATTTTCTTTGACAGTTGAAAAATTAATCTGGATAAAGATGCTCGTTGAAAACTTTTTCACGAGAAAAATCATTGTAATAGCCTTCTTCCATTGTTTGAATTAGTTTCCAATGATATTTTTTAATCAGAGACTCAAATAGTGGAACTTTGTAGTCAGCAATTGTAATAAGTGGCTTTGTAGTCTCAAGGTACTTAAAAGCATATTCTAACATATTAGTTGCGATATGTTTTTTACGGTAACCTTCTACAACATATAAAGTACAAATCTTCCTTTCACGCCCATTCTTTTTTAAAATTGTAACACCTGCTACATTATTATTAACTATACAAATGATGATTTCTCCGGTACCATTAAGTACTCTTGGAAGTGCCTTTGTCCAATACCACTTAAAATGGTTGGGATAGTCTGTACAGTAACAATCTGTAACAGAACAAGTAGCTGATGCAAATTTATTAAATAGTAAGTGGTTGTTAATGAGAGAACTTAACTTGTAAAATTTTATATCGTTTTCCTTTTTCTTAAGCTCAAACACATAAACTCCTAAAGCCTCTTTTTCTTCGGGATAAATTGTCTGGTACATATCTAGGGCCTTGTATTTGGTGACACCAGGAATTGCCTTAGAAGAATCTTCGTTATCGAGCATATCAGGGAAATCCCTATATTTAGTTACACGAATAACTTCAAATTTGATATTGGAAATGTCTTTAAAAGTGATTGTATCACCTTTTTTGACCTTTTTAATATTAGGATATCCAACTCTTACTTCAATGTTTTTTTTGCCATTGATGATTAGATTGTAATATTCCCGCTTGATTTTCCAGTTGTAGTTTTTTGGCATAACATCAACCGTCCTTTCTTAAATGATATATTATTTAAATTGCTACATACTGTAATTTACAGTGTACTTATATTATAACATAAATGTTGTAAAAATCAAATAGTTCAAAATTTATAAAATGTGAATAGTAACACAACAAAAAATGAAAAAATATTTTAAAAAATACTTGCATTTGTAGAAAAAACTTGGTATAATATTATGCGTAATAAACACATAAAGCAAGTTTAAAGGGAAGTGCCAAGCAATTGGTCCTATTTAAATGATGAACTTTATGGAAGTAAAAACAAAAAGGGAGGAATTTAAAATGGCAGTAGTTGCAATGAAACAATTACTTGAAGCAGGTGTTCACTTTGGACATCAAACAAGAAGATGGGATCCTAAAATGGCAGAATATATATTCCAAGCCAGAAACGGAATCCATATAATCGATTTACAAAAAACATCTAAAAAAATCGATGAAGCATATGCTTTCTTAAAAGAGCAAGCAGAAGAAGGAAAAACAGTTCTATTTGTAGGAACTAAAAAACAAGCACAAGAATGTGTTAAAGAAGCAGCAGAAAAATCAGGAATGTACTATGTTGACCAAAGATGGTTAGGAGGAATGTTAACAAACTTCGATACAATCAGAACAAGAGTACAAAGATTAAAAGATTTAGAAAAAATGCAAGAAGATGGTACATTTGAAGTATTACCTAAAAAAGAAGTAATCTTATTAAAGAAAGAAATGGAAAAACTTGAAAGAAACTTAGGTGGAATCAAAAACATGGAAGAAATACCAGGAGTTATATTCTTAGTAGATCCTAAAAAAGAACATATAGCAGTATTAGAAGCTAAAAAATTAGGAATTCCAGTAATCGGATTAGTAGATACAAACTGCAATCCAGAAGAAGTAGATTATGCTATACCAGGAAATGATGATGCTATAAGAGCAGTTAAATTAATAACAGACGTTATGGCAAATGCAATCATTGAAGGTAGACAAGGTGAAAGTTTCGAAGCAGAAGAAGTTGCTGAAGAGGTTTCAGAAGAACCAACTTCAATAGAAGAAGTAGTAGCAGATAGCGAAGAAAAATAATTAAAAATTTATAAATAATTAAAAAGAAAGAGCGAGCAACGCTCGTTCGAAAATATTCGGACGGGAATAGGCTTGCTTTTTATATTATGAATATAGTTAAATGTTTTGATATATATTGTATCAAAAATAAAATATAAGGAGGAAAATAAAAGATGGTTACAGCAAGTTTAGTAAAAGAATTAAGAGAAAAAACAGGTGCAGGAATGATGGACTGTAAAAAAGTTTTAACAGAAACTGATGGAGATATGGAAAAAGCAATGGAACTTTTAAGAGAAAGAGGAATTGCAAAAGCCGCTAAAAAATCAGGAAGAGTTGCAGCAGAAGGATTAGTTGAAGCATATATTTCAGAAGATGGAAAAGTAGGAGCAGTTGTAGAAGTAAACTCAGAAACAGACTTTGTTGCAAAAAATGAAGAATTCAAAACATTTGTTATGGATGTTGCAAAACAAATAGTTGACAAAAACCCAGCAGATGTTGAAACATTATTGGCTTCACCTGCAGAATTTGAAGAAGGAAAAACAGTTCAAGAAGCATTAGTTGGAAAAATTGCAACAATAGGTGAAAACTTATCAATTAGAAGATTTGTAAGATTTGAATCAGAAGGATTAGTTGCAAAATATATCCATGGTGATGGAAAAATCGCAGTTTTAGTAAATATGGCTAAAGGAACTGAAGAAGTTGCAAAAGACATATGCATGCAAATTGCTGCTGCTAGACCTGAATTTGTAAGAAGAGAAGAAGTTCCAGAAGAAAGAGTAGCAAAAGAAATGGAAATCTTAAAAATTCAAACAATGAATGAAGGTAAACCAGAAGCAATAGCAGAAAAAATAGTTCAAGGTAGAATTGGAAAATTCTATGAAGAAATCTGCTTAGTAGACCAAGCATTTGTTAAAGATCCAAGCAAAAAAGTTTCACAATTATTAAGTGAAAAAGATGCAGATGTTGTTGCATTTGCTAGATTCGAAAAAGGTGAAGGAATCGAGAAAAAAGAAGAAAACTTTGCAGAAGAAGTTATGAATCAATTAAAATAATTTTAAGTAAATAAGTGTCTTTTTAAGGTGAAATTTGATTAGAAAATTGCCTTAAAAGGGCACTTTTTATATTGAAAATGGTAAGAAAAATTTTCTTGCTTTTTTTGTTGTTTTATGTTATAAAGATATCATACGAATTTGTTTTTCGGAAAAAGGGGAAGTTATTAAAGTGAGTAGAAAATTATTTTGTGAATATAGTCCGATTACATATGAAATTTCACTTGTAAAAGAAACAATAAAAAAAGATATAGAAGATTATTTTATAAAAAAATATAAAATAGCAAAGAAAAAAGATTATAAAAATTTTAAATACATATGGAAAGGCGATGCAAAAATTCTATTTAGAAAATTGCATGGAGTAGATATGCAATTACAAATTAACAAAGCAAAAAATTTGGAAATTGCTAGTAAAAAAATTGATGGAATAGTAATTCAACCAGGAGAAGTTTTTTCGTTATGGAATTTAGTAGGAAAGACATCAAAAAGAAAAGGGTATTTAGAGGGTTTGACTGTAAGTGATAGTGAATTAGGAAAAGGCAGAGGTGGCGGATTATGCCAATTAGGTAATCTTATTCATTATTTAGTATTACATACTGATTTGGAAGTTATAGAAAAACATCATCATTCTGATGCATTATTTCCAGATGAAAAAAGGAGAGTGCCATTTGGAACAGGAGTATCTATAGCATATAAAAGATTAGATTACAAATTTAAAAATACTTCTGATTGTCCTGTACAATTAAGAATATGGCAAGATGATACAATGATATATGGAGAATTGAGAGCAAATAAGCCAATTAACTATAAATATAAATTAATAGAAGAGGATAATCATTATGCAATGGAAGATGGGATATTTTATAGAAATAGCAAGGTATATAGAATTAAAATTGACAAAGAAACTGGAAATGAAATCAAAAAAGAATTAATATTAGATAATCATTCAAGGGTTATGTATGATTATAATTTAATACCTAAAGAACAAATTAGGGAGAATACAAATGTTAAATAAGATTTTAAATAATTTAAAAATGTATCCAGAAGATGAATGTTATGAAATAAATGATAAAGTTTATAAAAATAAAGATTTATATAAATATGTTTGTAATATATATAACTATTTATTAAAAAATAATCCAAATAGAAAAAGTGTGATTGTTTATGGACATAAAGATATTTATATGATTGCTTCTTTTCTTGCATGCTCTTTTGCGGGGATGGCATATATACCAGTAGATGAGTCAATTCCAAATGAGAGAAGGAAAAAGATAGTTGAACAGGTAAAACCAAATGTAATATTAGATAAAAAAATAGAAAAAACAATGCTTAATGAAAAATATAATGAAATATCAAAAATATATATGACAGGAGAGGACACATATTACATTATTTTTACATCAGGTAGTACAGGAATACCTAAGGGAGTTCAAGTATCATATAACAATGTTAAAAGTTGTATGAAGTGGTTAGAAAATATTTGTAATATAAAAAATGGAATCATTTTAAACCAAGCAAATTATTCTTTTGATTTGTCTTTACCAGATATTTATTTGCCATTACTAACAAGAAGTAAACATTACATATTAGAAAGAAATACTCAAAAAGACTATGTAACATTGTTTAGAATGTTAAAAAAAAGTAATTCAAATTTGGCAGTTTTTACACCATCATTTCTAGATTTATTATTAATAGATAAATCATTTGATGAAAAATTAATGCCTAAATTGAATATGATACTACTTTGTGGCGAAAAATTAACAAAATCAACAGTAGACAATGTTTTGAAAAGGTTTAAACATATAAATTTATATAATTTATATGGACCAACAGAATGTACATTTGCTGTTACTGGTATAAAAATAGAAAACTCAGATGATATTTCAATAGGAAAGCCAAAAGATGATACTAAAATTTATATAGTAGATGATAATATTCAGGAAGTAAAAGAAGGAAATATAGGAGAAATTTTGGTTACTGGAAAAAGTGTAGCAAAAGGATATCTTAATAGTAATGATAATTTTATAATATATAAAAATGAAAAAGGTTTTTTAACAGGTGATTTAGGGTACAAGAAAGAAGATAAATTTTATTGTATAGGTAGAAAAGATAATCAAATAAAATATAAGGGATATAGAATAGAATTGTCGGAAATTGAGAATGTATTTTACAACTTTGGATATTTTGATAAAATAGTTGTTACTACAAGGAAAACAGAAAATGGAAGAGTTAAAAAGATACTTGCATTTTTAAAGTTAAAGGGATCATTAAATATTCAATTAGAAGAGATTAAAGAAAGACTAAAGAATATTCTACCGGAATATATGATTCCAACTATAAAAATAGTACAAGAAATGCCGTTAACTGAAAATGGAAAAATAGATATAAATAAATTAATGGAGAAATAAAATGAGGGAAAAAATAATTAAAATTATAGAAGAATTAACAGATTCTACTGATATTAATGGCAATGTTGATCTGATAGAAGAAGATATATTAGATTCATTTGCTTTTATTGAACTAATAGCAAAATTAGAGGATGAATTCAATATAGAAATTCAACCAACACAAATTCCTGGAGATACTTGGAGAAGTGTAGATAAAATAGTTAAAATGGTAGAAACAAAAATGGAGAAAAAATAGAAATGGATTACTTAAAAAGAAGAAATAATTTGTTAGATAAATTAACAGAAATATATATTTTCATGATAATTGTTATTTTTCCATTATGTGTTGATAAAACAGGCTTCTTTAGAATATTAGAATGCAAATATAGAATATATTTAGGAATGTCAGTTGGTTATATTGCAATTACTATTATTACAATTATTTATTATTATATTTTTCATAAAGTTAATAACATAAAAAATATTAAAATATCGAAAGTTCAATGTGCGGTGATAGCATTTTGGATTGTAAATGTGATTTCATGTATATTTTCTGATTATTTGAAAAAATACAATTTATTTGTAGGAGTTGGACGTGGAGAAGGATTAATAAATATAACATTATACTGTTTTACATTTATTTTAATATCAACATTTGGAAAATTTAGAAAAAGATATATAACGTACTTTTCGATATCATCTATATGTATAAGTAGTATAGCAATATTGCAATATATTGGTTTTAATCCTTTGAATATGTATCAGGATGGAATAGGAACACATAATGTTAGTTTTATGGCAACAATTGGTAATATTGATTTCATTTCTGCAATGTATTGTATATTACTTACAGTATCGTTTTCTGCATTTATATTTATAGATGAAAAAATAAAATGCAAAATTATACATTTATTATCAGTTTTTATGGGTTTTTTTATATTTATTATAATAAATGTTATGAGTGGAAAAATTGCTTTTCTTGCGATATTTATTATATTAAGCCCATTGATTGTAACAAATAGCAAAAGATTATATAGAGCAATAATAGTTTTTGCATCAATTATATTTGGGTTAGCAATTAATATAATTATAAATCCGCAATATCACTATAATATACAAAAATTGACATTAGATTTTCAATTTAATAAAATTTCGTTTGCATTTCTTATAATAACAGGAATTTTTGCATTTTTGGCGTATATATTATATAGAAATGAGTATGATTTGTCTAAAAATAAAAAAATAATAAAAATATTATATGCAGTAATTGTTGGAAGTATATTTTTATTGATAATATGTTTATATTTTATAAACTTTAGTAGTGGAACTTTATATGAGGTACATGAATTATTGCATGGTAATTTTATTGATGAGTTTGGAACATATAGGATTTTTCTATGGAAAAGAGCAATGAAGTTATTCAGAGAAAATCCTATAATAGGAAGTGGACCAGATACTTTTGCAGTAAGGTTTATGGATAAATATACAGATGATGTAATGAAAATAGGAAAATTAAGTATAAACGATACTGCAGGAAATGTGTATATAACGATGCTAATAAATATAGGAATGTTGGGATTGTTTGTATATTTGATTTTTTTAATATTGCAATTAAAAGAAGGAATAAAAAAGAAAAATAATTATTCAAAAGTATTGTTGATTGCTATATTGTGTTATTGGATTCAAGATTTATTTAATTTATGGGTGGTTGTAGTTACACCTGTATATTGGACTTTGATGGCAATACATCAATTAGGAATTAATGAAAATACAAAAGATTTGGAAATTGGGGGAATAAAAAATGAGTCAAAAAAAGAAAAATAGTATTATTACAAGTTTAAAAATGGTAATATTTTTATTAATTGTATTGTTAATTGCACGTATAGCAATAATTGTTTTAGGAAATGGAAAGATAAATGCTTTAGAAGGATACTTGTATAGTATTGCAGCAAGTGCAACAGATTGTGATGCAACAAGTACTGATGCTACAAGTTGTGATGCTACTGGTGCAGATGCAACAAGTTGCGATGCTACGAGTGCAGATGCTACAAGTGGTGATGCTACAAGTTGTGACGCTACAAGTTCAAATGCTATGGAAGTAAATAATCCAAATGTTGATGTTATAAAAAATAACAATGAAAATACTAAAAAACAATCAAATGATAATGCACAAGAAATTCAACCAAAAAATGAAAAAACAAAAGAAGAAATTAATGAAGTTATTGTAAATGACATTGTAAATGATATTGCAAATGATAATGAAGATGAAAATGAAATTATAATATCAAATTACAGTGGAACATCGAACAATAGTAAAGATAATAAGGAAGTTGTAAGTTTCCTAGAGTCTCATAAAATGTATTTAATGATTATTGGAATGTGTGTAATAGCAATAGTTATTATATCTATAATTATAATTTTAGATAAAAAAGGTATAGAAAAGAGAAGAAATATTCAAAAACAAGAAGAGGAAGAAAGGATGCCAAAAGGATTAAAAAAAGATGATGAAAATAAATTCTAATGTTTTAAAAATTTTTGCGGTAATAACAATGATAATTGACCATATAGGGTGCTATTTTCCCAGTAAAATAGCACCAGATACATATTATTTAATGAGGAGTATTGGCAGATTAGCAATGCCAATATTTTTGTATTTACTGGTACAAGGCTTTTTTTATACAAAAAATTTAAAAAAATATATATTTAGAATTTTCTGTTTAGCAACAATTACTCAAATAATATTGCTAATATTGGGAATTATAAACAAAATGCAATTCCCAAATTATATATGTCATGAAAATGACTATCTTGGAGTATTGTATTCGTATATGTTATCATTAATTTTTATATCAATGATAGAATATAAAAAGCCAATAAAGCAGTTCAATGATTTTTTTAATTTTGTTGTTAGAATTATTGTAATGGTTGTTATTATTTTAATATATGTAAATGTAAAAATAGAATTTGATATGAGAATTCCATTTATGTGTATAGAACTATATATAATTGAAAAAATGTTTATGGATAAGGAAAATTCAGTATTATTTTTAAAGAGAAATTTTAATAGTAGAAAAAAATTTATTATATTTAAATTAATATATATATTATTAATTGAATTATCTTTTGTTAGTTCATTAGATTTTTCTAGTTATCATCCAGGATATAAATATGCTATTATATTTACTGCAATACCATTATTTTTATATAATGGTGAAAAAGGTGGCAATAATAAATTCTCAAAAAAAATATTTTATGGAATTTTTCCAATGCAACATTTTGTACTGTATTTAAGTGCAATGCTTTTTTTGAAATAGTAATATTGTAATGAGAAATTTTTATAGATATGGCTCATGAAGTATACATAATTTGAGTTTGACAATTTCAGGAAAATATAGTATAATAACCAAGATGTTGCCAAGAGGGCACAAGAATGAGATTTTATAAAACCCAAAAGTTTAAAGAGAAGAAAAAAAGAGAACGGATAAAAAATAAAACAAAAGAAAAAATAAATTTTTAGATATATAGATGTATTTTTATATGCTGAAAAATACATATTATTAAACAATGAAAAAACTTTAAACCAATAACGGATTTATTAAAATTGAATATAAAAAGGATAAAACGAAAGATCCTAAAAACAAAGAAAGAGAGGAATATTATGGCAGAAGAAAAAGAAGAAAATAAAATAGAAAAAAAGCCAAGAGTACCAAGAAGAAATACAAATAAAAGGGTACAAAATAAAAAAGAAACAGTAGAAAATAAAGAACAAACAGTAAGTACTGTAAAAAAATCAAGAACATCAAGAGAGGCAAAAAATACAAGAATGCCAAGAAGGGGAATAAAAGAAGAAAAAACAGAAGTAAATGAGAATACAAAAAATGTTAGAAGAACGAGAAATGTAAGAAATACACGAAAAACAAGAGAAAATAAATTACAAGAAAGTGTAGAATCAAAAGAACTTGTAGTAAGAGGAGAAAGTGCAATAGCAGAAAGAAAAACAAGAAAAAATGAAATGATATTCAAAAAACCAAAATTAAAAATAATTCCACTAGGAGGACTTCACGAAGTTGGAAAAAACATTACAGTATTTGAATATGATGACGAAATAATAGTAGTTGACTGTGGTTTATCATTCCCAGATGACGATATGCTTGGAGTAGATTTGGTTATACCAGATATCACATATTTACAAAGAAATGAAGAGAAAATTAAAGGATTAATAATAACACATGGACACGAAGATCATATAGGAAGTGTGCCATATTTATTAAAACAAATAAATATTCCAGTATATGCACCAAAACTAGCAATGGGATTGATAAGAAATAAATTAGAAGAACATAGAATTTTAAGAAGTTCAACATTAGTTGAAGTAACACAAGGACAAAAAATAAAATTTGGTAAATATTTTGAGGTTGAATTTATCAGAAGTACACATAGTATACCAGATTCAGTAATGCTGGCAATAAAAACACCTGTTGGAACAATTTTACACACAGGTGACTTCAAGGTAGATTACACACCAATAGATGGAAAAATTATGGACCTTGGAAGAATTGCAGAACTTGGAAATGAAGGCATTTTAGCATTAATGTCAGATAGTACAAATGCAGAAAGAAAAGGATTTACAATGTCCGAAAGTTCAATAGGACCAGTATTTGACGAGTTATTTGATGGATGTACAAAGAGAATTGTTGTTGCAACATTTGCATCAAATGTACACAGAGTTCAACAAATAGTAAGTTCAGCAGTAAAATATCACAGAAAAATTGCAATATGTGGTAGAAGTATGATAAATATGATTTCAACTGCAAAAGAGCTTGGATATATAGATTGTCCAGACGATATATTTATTGATATAGACACAATGTCAACATATAATGACGAACAACTTGTAATTATAACAACAGGTAGCCAAGGTGAAACAATGTCTGCATTAACAAGAATGGCAGCAGGTGACCATAGAAAAGTTAAAATTACACCAAATGATTTAGTTATAATTTCTGCAAATCCAATACCAGGAAATGAAAAATCAGTTTCAAAGGTAATTGATGATTTAATGCAAATAGGTGCAGAGGTTGTATATAGTGCATTAGCAGATGTTCACGTTTCAGGACATGCTTGCCAAGAAGAACAAAAATTGATATTTGCACTTTCAAAACCTAAATTCTTTATACCAGTTCATGGTGAATATAGACAATTAAAAGCACATGGGGAAACTGCTCAAATGATGGGAATACCGGCAAAAAATATTGTTATGATGGAAAATGGTAGAATTGTTGAATTAGACGAAAATGACATCAAATTAGGTGGAATGGTTCCAAATGGTAGAGTTTTAGTTGATGGACTTGGTGTTGGAGATGTTGGAAATATTGTTTTAAGAGACAGACAACATTTATCACAAGATGGTTTAATTGTTATTGTTTTAACAATGGATTCTTCAACAGGCGAAGTAGTTGCAGGACCTGATGTTATTTCAAGAGGTTTTGTATATGTTAGAGAATCAGAGAACTTAATGGATGATGTAAAAAATGTTGTTAGACATGAAATTGGAAAATGTGAAGAAAAAGGAATTAGAGATTGGTCAACTATTAAATCAACAGTTAGGGAAAATTTAAGAGATTATATTTTTTCTAAAACAAAGAGAAATCCTATGATAATACCAATTATTATGGAAGTATAAAATGTATTGCAAAGGGGAAAATTTATGGAAAATTCTAAACTACAAATAGTAAGAAATAATATGAATTTGACACCAAATGAGATAAAAAAGAAATTAAGAAAAACATATCCTAATATTAGTAATGATGAAGTAATTAAATTAATAATAGAAGTTGATAAAAAAGAAAAAATACAAAATGGTAGAATGTTGATTGCAAAAAGAGACAATAGAGGAAGAAAACCAAAGGAAAAAGAAGAATTAGAGAGATAAAAATATCATTTAAGAGGAGAATGAAAAATGGATTATAAAGATTTAGCAAATTTAATATTTCCAGATGCAAAGGAAATATCATATTATGAAGAAAAATATCCAGAAAGAGATTTACCAGAAGGAGCAATAGTAACAAGATATGCACCAAGTCCAACAGGATTTATGCATATAGGTGGTTTATACCAAGCCTTAATAGCTATAAAAGTAGCAAAACAAACAAATGGAGTATTTTTCTTAAGAGTTGAAGATACAGACCAAAAAAGAGAAGTTGAAAATGGAGTAAAAGAAATAGTTACATCTTTAAAAGATTTTGGACTAGAAGCAGATGAGGGAATGATTTCAGATAAAGAAGGAAAAGGAAATTATGGACCATATAAACAAAGTCAAAGAAAAGAAATTTACCAAGCATATGCAAAATATCTAATTGAACAAGGTAAAGCATATCCATGTTTCTGTACACCTGAAGATGTAGAAGAAATAAGAGCAAAACAAGAGGCTGCCAAAATCAGACCTGGATATTATGGTGTATGGGCAAAATGTAGAACTGTAACTGTTGAAGATGCTATAAAAAGAATCCAAAATGGTGAAAACTATATAATCAGATTCAAATCTCCAGGAAGAGAAGACAGAAAAATACAACATCATGATGTAATTAAAGGGAAGGTTGATTTTCCAGAAAATGACCAAGATATAGTTATAATAAAAGCAGACGGATTACCAACATATCATTTTGCACATGCAGTTGATGACCACTTAATGCATACAACACATGTAATAAGAGGAGATGAATGGTTATCTTCAGTTCCATTACATTTGCAATTATTCCATGAATTAGGCTTTAAAGCTCCTAAATATGCACATATTGCACCAATTATGAAAAATGATAATGGAAATAAGAGAAAATTAAGTAAAAGAAAAGATGCAGAGGCTGCTGTAAGTTACTATGCAGAAGAAGGTATTCCAGCAGAAGCTGTTAAAGAATATTTAATGAATATTGCAAATTCTACATTCGAAAATTGGAGAAGAGCAAACCCAGATAAATCAATGGACGAATTCCAATTACAATTAAATAAAATGAGTGTTAGTGGAGCATTATTTGACATGGTTAAATTATTAGATGTATCAAAAACAGTAATATCAAAAATGTCTGCAGAAGAAGTATATGAAAATGCTTTAAATTGGGCATCAAAATATGACCAAGAATTAGCAGAAATCTTAAAAGATAAAGAATATGCTTTAAAAGTTTTTGGAATAGAAAGAGGAAACAAAAAGCCAAGAAAAGATATATCAAAATGGTCAGATGTTAAGGAAAATGTTGAATATATGTATAATGAATTATTTGACAAAAATGAAGAAGAATATCCATTCCAAGTAATTAACGATAAAGAGTCAATTGAAAAAATATTAAAATTATATGTTGAAAAATATTATGATGAAAATGACGATAAACAAACTTGGTTTGATAAAATAAAAGAACTAGCAGGTGAAATGGGTTATGCAAAAGAAGTTAAAGAATTTAAAGCAAATCCAGGAATGTATACAGCACATGTTGGTGATGTTAGTACAGTTCTAAGAGTTGCTTTAACAAAGAGAACTAATACACCTGATTTGTATGAAATTATGCAAGTTCTTGGAAAAGAAGAGATAGAAAGACGTTTGAGACAATAGGAACAGTGCAAATTTGTCTCATGATTTATGTAGAAATTTGTCGGAAAAGTTATCTTGAGGTGATTTGAAATGAATTATAATATTGGAGATATTGTTAGAACTAAAAAGCAACATCCTTGTGGAAGTAAATTGTGGGAAATAACCAGAGTTGGCGTGGATTTTAAATTGAAATGCCAAGGTTGTGGACATATTGTTATGGTTCCAAGAGAAAAGGCTTTGAAAATGATAACAAAGAAAATAGAAAATGAATGAACCAGTGTGGATGTTGTTAAATTGGTCTAAAATACAACAAATATAATAACAATTTGAATGTTAATAGAAAAAGATGTCGAAAATTGACATCTTTTTCTTATGTCCAACATAATATATAGTATAACACATCAAATAAAAGTGTTATGCAGGAGGTGACTTTTATGGAGCCACAAGAAGTATTTTGCTATGATAAAAAAGAAGATAGATGCAATAACAATAAATGTTTTGGAATTATAACAGTAATATTAGCAATTGCTTTTTCATTTGTTGTTGGACTATTAGTTGGTGCAGTGGCAATAGCATCTGAAATAGTAGCATCTTTTGGAGCAATAATAGTTTTAGCAGTTGTTTTGGGATTACTTTTAATTTTATCTATTATATTACTAATTTGTAATAGAAAGAAAGATAAAAAAAGAAAATGTTGTTGCTAAAAAAACGGGATTAGGGGACGGGTCTTCAATCCCGAATTTTTTTATTAAATATTTCTAAATGTATCAATATACA
>OMGL01000838.1_pt1 | contig 21899 bp, 37 predicted proteins | sample 1645831 | NCBI WGS metagenome assembly OMGL01 (sample SAMN00849301, study PRJEB25192) | human gut metagenome | reverse complement strand
CGGCAGCTTTTATTTTGGCTGCATCTTCCTGCCGTGGCTTTAAGCTGATTTGTGCGCACTTTGCCAAATACCGATTATTCGTTATTTTTTTCTTCTCCGAAATCTGCATTTTATCCCCCCTTCGATTTCTGTACATATTATAGCAGAATCGCAAGCATTGTACAATGCAAAAATGCACAGTTTTGTGAACGGTTTTTTGTTCAAAAAGTAGAAAGCATTGTACAATGCTTGACATTTCTTTCTTTGCATTGTACAATGCAATCGCAACAAAGGACAGCCGCAAGGTAGAAAGAGGTAAACCGCATGAAACTTTCCGAAAAAATCGCTGCCGTTGAATCCGGTGAGTATTCTGCAACATGGACGACCCCCGCCGGGTCAACCATGAAAGCCGTCGATTATGGCCTGTACTACGTTGTTTACCGCAACGGTGAGCCGGTGGGCGCAATCGACACCCCCGATGAACTGGACACTTTCGCCACCGCGAACCACTACACCGCATGACCCCGCCGGATACCTCAGCAGGGCCGCACCGTAAAGCGACCCAGCCCCACCGCCCCGCCGGGGCAAATCCAGACAGAAGGGAGTGAACTGCATGAGCAAAGAGTTTTTCAAGCTGCCGGAATCCGACAAGCGGAAAATCTGGGCTGCTCTTCTTGCCGAATGGCAAAAGAAAAAGCCCGCCACCCGCTGAGCAGGTGACAGGCTGCAAGATGTGATTTAGCAAGTCCTCATCTTGTAGCCAGTTTACCACAGATAGGGGGTGAGAGTCAAGCGGATACTTTGCAAGGGCTGCACCGCACAAAGCAACCCCTGCCCACTACTCCGGCAGCCCGCCGGGAGATTTGAGAACTGAATAACAGGAGGTTTTACCATGATGACACTTGAACAGCTCCGCCAGCACTGCGCCGCCGAAAACGCCGCTTGTCGCCGACTTGAGGCCGCAGGCTACAAGCTGGAAGGGTGGGACGCTTGCACAAATCAGCGCATTGTCGGCTGGATTGTCAACCAAAACACCAACAGAGAAAAATACACTTTCTTCAACTTCCCTTCGTGGCAGGCCGCAGCCGCCGCGCTGCTGGACTGAAAGGAGCGCGCAACATGGAATACAAAATCATACCATCCAGCCGCGGCGGTTTCACTGTTTCCGCCGGATATTCCCACAAGGGTGGAGAGCCAAGCCCGACCGGCTGCCCCGGTGTAACAATGCCCGCCTTCATCGTCTACGAAAGCTGTCACTGTAGCACCCGCCGGGAAGCAACCGCAGCAGTTAAGCGGATGAAGAAGAAGCACCATTGACCCGGACACTCTAGCAGGGTTGCACCGCAAAGCAGCCCCGCCCCACTACCCCGGCAGCCGCCGGGAGAACATCCCGAACATCAACACCACGAACCAAAGGAGTTTACACCATGCGGAACAATGAGATCATCTATGCCGAAGTGAACGCGAAGTACCACACCCCCGAACAGCGCCGCGCCATTCTGGCGCTGACCTACACCCCGGAGCAGATTGCCGCCAAGGCCAAAGAAATCCGCTTCGAGGACGTCCCCGAAGAGCAGCAGGGCGAAGAACTGGAAAAGCTGCTGCTTTCTGAGCTGTTCCACACCTTCCAAGGCTGGAAGAAGCGCGGCAAGAGTGTCAAAGCTGGCGAAAAGGCTGTGATCAACACCCGTCTTTGGAAACTTGATGACCGCCCCGACAAGACCCGCAAGCCCAAGAAGGACAAAGAGCCGGACGCGCTGACCAAAGCCGCCGAAGAGCAGGACGAAAACGGTGACTATTACAAGGCCCCTGCGCACCTGTTCCACATCGGGCAGGTCGAAGCAAGCCGCCCCGCCCCCGCCGGGCGCTTCAAGAGCATCGAAGAGATCAAAGAGTATAACCGGATGTTGGCCGACCAGCGCAAAGCCGCCAAGGCAGCCGCAGAGCAGACCGCCAGCACCCCGACACCCGCACCCGCCAAGGAAGAGGCCACCAAGAAGGCCACCGCGAAACCCAGCAAGAAGGCCAGCAAGCCCACCACCCGGAAGGCCACGAAACCCGCTGCCCCGAAGAAGGCCGCAAAGAGTGCAGAGAAAGCCCCCGCCGCTGTGCAGATTGTCGCCGCCCCGGCCACCATCGACCCGGCGCCCGTGAAACAGCTTGACTTTGAGAGCATCGCCGCCGGCCTGCTGGCATGACCCACCACGAAACCGGACACTTTAGCAGGGCTGCACCGGACGCAAAGCAACCCCGCCCCACTTCCCCCGGCAGCGCACCGGGAACGAAAACCAGAACGAAAACGCAAAGGAGTTTTGACAATATGAAAAAAGCATCCAGCAGTACCCCCGCCGGGCTGAACGCGAAGAAGATCACCGCCTATCTGAAAGAGCAGGCCAAGAACAACAACGCCGTTCGGATCACCTGTCAGAAAGGCAGCGTGTACATCTTCACCGGGTACGCCGCTTTCAAGCTGCCCGCCGCCCTTTACCGGGATATGGTCCAGCCCGTGACCATGCAGGAAGCGCCCGCCGACGGCGTGACCATCGTTTCCAGCAAAGATGGCTTTGTTGTGAACGACCCGCACCAACTGACCGCCGCCCAGATGTTCCAGAAGTTGAGCGCCTGCAAAGATGAGGTCAAGCGCACTTCGCTTTTGCAGGAAGTCGAGATCAGCGGCAAGGTCTGGGGGATGTTCCGAATGTTCCGCAACGGCTCCCGTCCCATCATGATAAATTCGGAGTATGACGCCTTCGTTGACCACCGCAAATTTATTTACCACGGCAGCGAAAGCCCGTTTGCGCCCATCTTGGCGACGGACACCGTGAACCCGAAGAAAGCCGCCGTTGCCGTGCTCATCGCCCCGATGAAGGCCAACGACGAAATACAGCAGGTATGCAACCGCCTGTTTGCATGACACGAAACCGGACACCTCAGCAGGGCCGCACCGTAAAGCGACCCCGCCCCACAGCCCCGGCAGCCCGCCGGGTGCAAGAACACGAAACACGAAAAGAGGTTTACACGATGACCACCCCAAACGATTCGCTGGACTTTTTCCCCACGCCGGACAATCTGGCATGGGAGATGGTCCACAGCCTAGAAACCAACGTGCACGGTTTCCAGCGCTTTCCCACCCCCGTTCTTGAACCGTCTGCCGGTGATGGAGCGCTTGCCCGTCAGGTCCACACCACGAGCGGCATTTACCACGACCCCAAGACGGGGAAGGTTCGCCGGGAATATCTCGACCGGCTGGAAAAGGTCGATCTTGACTGCATCGAGCTTTCCAGCGATCTCCGGGCCAAGCTCAAAAAGGACGGTTTCCGGGTGGTGCATGACGATTTTCTCACATTCCGCCCCTGCAAGAAATATTCTGCCATCGTCATGAATCCGCCCTTCAGCAACGGCGCGGCGCACCTGCTCAAAGCGCTGGACGTGATGAAGGACGGCGGGAAGATCCGGTGCTTGCTCAACGCGGAGACTCTGCGCAATCCCTACACCAACGAACGGAAAGAGCTTGCCAAGCGGCTGGAAGAGCTGCACGCCGCTGTGAAGTACATCCCGGACGCTTTCAAAAATGCCCGCCGCGCCGCCCGCGTTGAGGTCGCGCTTGTGTCGGTGGACATTCCCGACCGTGAACCAGTCAGCAAAATTCGCTTGGAGCTGCACCACGAAACCACGGAACGCCTAAAGGAAAACCCGGAGTTTGCCGCTCTGGTATCGTCGGACCCCATCACGGCAGCTATTGAACGATACAACGCGGCTGCGGAAGGCATCCGCCGCATCTTCGAGGAATACAACGGAATCAAATCGCTGTTTTCTTCCGCAACGGCAGACGACAAAGAAGGCGACGTGCTGGCATTCAACAAGGATTACAACACCGCGATCCGCAGCTTGCGCGGCTTGTACTGGAAAAAGCTTTTCGACCTGCCCCAGATCCGCGACAACCTCACCACGGATATGCAGAACGAATACCGTTCACGAATTGCAGAACTTTCTGACTACGATTTCAGCCCCTACAACATTCTGACCGTCAGGGAAGAAATGTCCGCAAACATTGTGCAGGGTATGGAAGATGAGATCATCGGCCTGTTTGACAACTGGACAAATCTTCATTTCTGCTCTGAGTATTCAAAGAACATCCACTATTACAACGGCTGGTGTACCAACGAGGCTTACAAGGTCGGCAAAAAGGTCATTTTCCGGTGCTGCGCCTTTAGTGACTGGTCCGGCAGATTCGAGCCATCGTGGCGCGTGGAAAGTGCGCTTTCTCAAATCGAGCGGGTGCTGCACTATCTGGACACGAACGGCCAGAAGTACAACGGCGACGAGCTGCGCGCCGCATTGAAGGCAGCCGAAGCGGCAGGGCAAAGCCAGAAGATCCAGCTCCATTACTTCACCGCCACGTTTTACAAAAAGGGAACGTGCCATGTTGAGTTTACCAACACCGACGTTCTCAAGTCCTTTAACCTCTACGCCGGACAGAAAAAAGGCTGGCTGCCGCCCAGCTACGGAAAGAAAGGCTATCACGACATGAGCCGCGCAGAGCAGATCATCGTGGACAGCTACGAAGGTGAGAGCAGCTATACAGACTCCCTTGCACGGCACCTCATCCCCACGAAATCCAGCCTTTTGCAGCTCCACGCATAATCAAACCGGACACCCCGGCAGAGTCGCACCGGACAAAGCGGCCCCGCCCCAGCGCCCCGGCAAATCTCACGCATCCCCACAATCAAACCAAAGTGTTCACCCGGGGCAAACCTTATTACAACGAAAGGAGGTATTTTATGCTTCGTTGTTGGATATACTCCGCTGGACCAGAACAGTGCCAGTGGTACAGCGTGGATGACGAAAACCTTGCGGATCTGGCAGCGCAAGAGCAGTTCTTGGAGGACTTCCGCACTCAGCGCGCCGCGCACCCGGCTTTATATCGGCAGTTGCTCAATCTGCTGGAACCCGTCGCCGATGCTATGCCCATGCGCAACTATACCGGTCTGCCGTTCTGACAGCCAGCCCCAGCACGCCGCCGGGGTTTTCTGATACTCCATCACGAAATCTTCTTGTATTTTATTGCTTTTATTTGCGTTTTGCTTTATCATGTCAGTAACGAAATCTGAAACAAAATGCTGATTCTGTACACGAAATTCGCTTTTTTGTGATTGAATTGGACTTTTCCGTGTTCAAAACTCCAACTCATTCACGAAAGCCACACGAAATGGAGTCTTTTCATGGATGAAGTTGAATTTTTTGCCCCTTGGCGTTTGGTCGCTGCCTTCGCGGATGGCTCACGTCTGCTGTTCGGCGGTCTGACGGAAGAACAGGCCAAAGCTGCAATGGAAGCCGCCCAAGAAGAGCACGGGGATATTTCCTACTGGAATCGGGTGACGGACCAGAACTATGAGGATGGCCGCTACTACAAGACCGTCCCGCAGCCACCGTGCATCAACATCGTGGACTTTGAAGGCTACACCGGGCCGCTGGACGAAAACGGCCTGCCTGTTGGTCTGGCTGCCCAGATTGCCCGCGCCAACGAAGAGGAAGGCCGCGACCCGAACGAAGCGCAGTTCATCATCAAGCGCCACGCCCTACCGGACCCTGAGCCGCCGCACGAAAAGTAAATCACGAAAACAAACAGCCCGCCGGGTCGATGACCTGACGGGCTTATGGTGTTGAAAGGAGGTTTTGCATGAAACTAAACATGGATTGTGTCCGCGCCGTCATGCTCTGTGTCGAGGACCACACAGATTTTGACCACTACTGCTACTTCATCCACTACGCAAGGACGGATATACTCGATATGATTGGCGAAGATCCGGTTGACCCGCCAGCGTATCAGGTCGAACTTGAAGGAAAATTTGACAACGACGATATTCTTTATGCCATCAAATACTGTGCTGAGTCTGGGCTTATTGTTCTTTTCCCCGGTTCTTCCCCGGAACAATACCGCGTCAACATCAAGGAATTGACCCCTTCCGGGCATAATTTTCTTGAAAACATCCGCGCGGATACAAATTGGGCAAAAGTCAAAAGCACCGCTCAGAAGGCCGGCTCTTTCAGTGTCGATGTAATACTTGGCATCGCAAAAGACGTAGCTGTGGAAGCGGCCAAACATTTTTTAACCAACACCTGACCAGCCTGCCAGCCCCAGCGTTCTCCAATTCAGTTTGAATTGCTTCTTCGTTGTACCAGACCTGTTTTTCTTTGATACCAGTTTTCGCAATTTCTTTTGTGATAGTCCTTACTGCATATTCCCGTGGGCTTACTATGCCACCGTCAATCTCGATTTTGATTTTCATTTTTACGCTCCTTTGCACGAAACCCGGTAGGTCAACTGCCCGCCGGGTTATTTCTATGCTCATTTTCCGATTTTCGGGGGAGTCGTGTTTGTTTTTCCACGGCATTGAACACGATTTTGCGGAAGCGCTTGCACGTGAGGTTCCATAGACCGCCTTGCCTATAAGAGAATGTCTCCTTCCGCCCAAGCGTCCGCCCGCGGCTTGCCCTCGCGCGCATTTAACGCACGCGATAATAAAGCGGGGCATTCCGGGAGCCGTTCTAAGCCTCTTCCCAACAGAGACAGAGCCACATTCCGCAGGTACTTCAAGTGCTGCACACTGTATGGCACTTCTGTCTGTACCTCTCGCCATTTTTTGTGGCCGATGTAGAACTCCGTCAGAATCGTATTGTGGCCACTGTCGAGTCGGTTCATTTGTTCCCGGATGAGGTCTTGATCTCTGAGCAACACGGCCTTCTGGTTTTCCAGCCTGCGCAACTGGTCCCCAATGCCCAGCTCTTCCATCTTGCAAGCCATCGCTGCGGTACTATCGCCCGGTGCGCCGCCACGGGGCATTCCGTCGGTTCCCATGCCCCGCATAGGGTCAACTTCGTCGTTCAGTGCGGCACACTGGCGGCGGATGATCTCTATCCGCTGCGGAATGTCTGCATAATACTTCAAGATTGCCTCCGCCTCATGTACCTTCACTGCTCAATCCTCCCGAAAATCAAACTACTTTTCCGAAAATAGGCCCAAGCCCATCTGTGCGTTCCGGCATAGCACCCATGCCGTAAATATCCTCGATGGTCTTGTTCAGACGCTCATATGCTACCTTCTCGCTGCCCGATTCTTCCGCCCAACTCAAAAAGAGCTGATACTTTTCCTTCGTTCCTCGCTTCACAGCCTCGATCTGCTCTGGGGTAAAACCCATTTCTTCGGCAGCTACCACAAAGAAGCGAATCTCCATCTTAGCCGTATCACGCCATTCGGCAAAGGTTTCAAACTCGCGTTTCGTGCGGGGCAGCTTTCCCGCCGGGAGAAGAAATTCTTCCGGCATCAGGTGTGCCGTTGCCTTTTCGAGCAGCTTGCGGGCCATCGGTTCACCGTGCCTGTTCCGGTCGAGAATGTAGCGGCTGATTGCATTGTTCATTTTCAGTGTCAGGACAGCCGAGCCGCACTGCCCCAGTTGCAGAATATCATGCGCGGCAGCAATGGCACAGTGCTGCACCACCCACCCGATTGCCTCACGGTTCAGCGGCACAACTTTCTTCGTCTTTCCAGCGCCAAGCCGCTGTGCTACGGCGTTCTGGATACTTTGGCGGCTGTATGCCGGCCTCTTCGCCCTACTCTTGCCCATACAATCCCTTTCCCGCCTGCTCTGCCAGACGTTTCCACTCTTTCATCTCTGCTTTCGTATCCGGGGTGATGATCTCGACAAAGCCCCAGCCCTTCGGCTTTGCGATCAGGTCGATAAAAAGCCTCCTGCGGTAGATATAGTCCCGCTGCATCTTCCGTGTAAACTTGCTCTTGATTTCCACCACGTCTACCCGACCGTCTGCATAGATGATTTTATAATCTGCCGTATAGTGCGCCGCCGGGAGCTTGATGCAGCAATACTCTTCTTCCGGTAGCAAGGTCCACTTCGGGTGTGGCGTCGCCTCTTTGATTTTGCCAGACTGAATACCAGGCAGAATCGTGCCTATGTAGTACGCATATTCGCCGTATGAGTCAAATGTCTTGCCCAACTTTCCCGCGGCGCTGGCTGCTGCGGCCATAGGCTGCGGAGAGGTACACTTTCCCCGGTATCTGGCCGCAATCTGTGCTTCTGCCTGCGCCCGGTACTTCGGTGGCAGGTCGTCCAGCTCCATTCTGGTTCTCATGGTTGTCCCTTTCTGCTCAAAATCACATAACACTGCGGCTCCGTCACTTCCCAGCCGTCTTCCCTCCGCTGGTCAGACTGATGCAGCTCTTCCGGGTCATAGACCACGCATTTTTCCAGCGTCCAGCCCGGAAAGCGTGTTCCCCACCAGTAGGCGTCATTCTGCATATCGCCGCAAGCTGTGTGCAACTGCTTCCGACTCCACTTGGTGTCATTCGGCGGTTGCTCCACCGGCAATTTCAAATTTTTGCTTTCCACGCAGATTCGCTCTTTGTGGCCGTAGATGTAGCCCACTGTGCCATGCTTGCCCTGTGTGGTTCCGTCATTGCCCAGCAGCTTCTTCATATCAATGCGGTCTGCATTCATCGTTCCCAGCGGTTCGTACTCATTTGTGCCGGGAATGCGCCGACGCCAGAGGTCTTCCAGCATCTCACGAAACTCGCGACGGTCGTTCTGACTCAGCCCCGCGCACTCCACGAAGCCGTGCATATGTAACCGGCCAGACTCGCCCTTGCGCACCGCCCACAGCATCAAGCGGATTTTGTCCCGGCTTACGCCAAACCTCTTGCAAGCCGCCGCGACCACCCGGCGCTTATAGTTTACAACTTCCCGCTTGCAGGCCAGAATGTCGTCCGGCAGGAAAGCTTCTTCAAAGGTCCCGGTGAGGAAAAATCCGTACTTGTCAAAATTTGCAATGGCCTTTCTCTGCTTTTTGCGCAGAGAGGACATCTTATTTCTGGATTTCTGGTCTGTGCTGGACTCTTTCCGCTTTTTCCCTCTCGCTTTGTGCTCCTGCGGGGTGATGGAATAGAGACACGCAGCCATATAGCTATCGCCGCAGAGGATTTTCTTTTCTCTGATATAGTTCCTGCGCATCTCCATCCCCACCCTGCTTCGGTCAACTTCCTGTGTTATTTTCTTTTCTGTGAACCATCACAGTCACAGAAATAACGGGTATACAAGCTCCCCAAGAGAGGACTTCCACCCCTTCGTGTTTATTTGGACGCTTTGTTCGTCATCACTGCAAAACCAAGCTGTTGAGATACGGCAGCACCTCACCGCCACAGGACGATGTGAACAACTTAAAATTCTGCTTAAGCACATGGTAGTAAAGCTCATTGCTCACTTTCTTCGAGCCAGTGTCGCGCTGCTCTTTAACCATCCTGTTTACTTGGTTGCGGGACAGCCCCATCGCCATCAGCAGTTTTTTGAGGCGCTTAGTTGTCATACTCGCTTCTCCTTTCGTAAAATTCGCAGCTATCCTCCGGGTCTGTATCTTCCGTGCCTTTCGGCGACAGGTAGTTGTAGCAGAACTAGCTTTTTGCATCGTGCCAGTAGCAGGTACAGCAGGTGTTTTCAGGCTCCATGTCGGCCTCCTTCATAGAAGCGCTCCATTGTTTCCCGGTACACTTTGTAGCACTCCGGGCATAAATCCCCGACGCCAAAGAAGTTTCTCGTCTCAAGCGCCCAGCCATCCAATGCCTTCTGGTCAAACAGACCATCATCGAACCGTTCTGCAAATACCTGTTTCCTGCATCGGTTACAGATGAACATTGCGCCGTTTCGTCTCATTTCCGGCCTCCTGTTTTTCATTGAGCTTCACTACCGGCTGCGGCTGATCGGAACGATTCAGTGGTTTGTCGAACCGCACATTTGTCCAGTCGCCCTCCGGCTTGTCGTGCCACGCCAGCGCATGGCGGATACCCAGCCAGACTGTTTCGGCGCGGTACGGAATACGCATACCGTCTTCGATGAGCGGGTGGCAGGCAAACATTTGATATGCTCTGTCCATGTCATCCTGCATCATGTTCCGGTTTTCCAGCGCCCGGTAAAAATCTTCTTTTTTATCCTCTGCCGTTTTGAAACGCTTTGCAGCCATGTCGGCATAATGCTTTGTCATGCAGAGGTCTTCGGCCAGATCATAAAACTGCCCCATGTGCAGCCGCAGGTACATCTCACAGGCCACCTGCACAGCCTCGGCCACCGGGCGGCTCATGGTCAATGTGACAGTCTCCACCTCTGCCGGTGCATTATTTTTCCTCGCCATAGTGCGGCTCCTTTGCTCCCGGCCAACGACGGCGCTGGCTACGTTCAAACTTTCGAGCCATCGCTGCCACCTGAATAGCTTCTACTGCCAGCGCAACCGCATGATCGTACACATCTTTCGTGGAAATCTGCGGATTATTGGAATAAACACCCAGCCACAAGGCATTTAATTCCCGGTGCAGATGATTCATTTCCCGCGCTGCTTCCACAGTTTCTTCTTGGATAACGCCAGCGCCTTCATGTGCGCTTGCAAACATCCGAAATTTCCTGTTGGCTGCGGCCAGTTCAACTTTGACCAACCGTTTTACATCGCTCTTTACAGCATCCATCGTTATTCCTCCACTAAAACCACATTAGACCAGTTTGTGTGATATTCTTTTCCGTTGATTCTCACCGTAACAGTATCGTTATAGGTGCTGTTATAAACTCCGTCCGGCGTGCCTTGTGCCAGCAAATACCCGTTCGGCAGGTAAACATACACCGTTTCGCCATGAGTTTCATTGTCTTTTGTGTAATTTCCCGGAACCGCATCACAGCCCGCCATTGTTTCGCACAGCGCAGCAGCGCAGGCAGTCACGACCAGCAGTTTCAAAACTTTACGCATCGTTGTTTGTCACCTTTCTTGCAACATTCTGGTTGTAGCAGTCTTTGCAGCTATACAGCTTCCAGACAACATCTCCGGTCTTTTCTTCTCCGCAGTAGACCATCGGCTTGCCGCAATTTTGGCAAATCGGCCATGCCGGGATTTGAAACGGCACAACATTTTCAGCCGGTTCTGCATCCAGAAACGCCACCATTGCAAGCCGAAGCTGACTTTGGTATTCCTTGATGTTTTCAGGCAATGACGCTTGCTTTATTTTTTCGCAGTCCGCCTTCAGTCGCTCCGCCATCTTCGTTGCATTGATATACTTGTCGGCCATCTTTACTCTTTTTCGTCCTCCTGCTCGCTCAAATCCTCGACGTCCGCGGCGTCTCTCGTTTTCCTTGCCATATCGGCAAGGGCATACAGGCCAGACTTTGCCAAAGGTTCCAGCTTAACAGGAATCACAGCGCCGCGTACCACCATGCCATCCTTGATGACGTAATACCGACCGCCGCTTGCCATCTTCCGCACGCAGTATTTGAAATAGCCGCTCTTGCGCATCTCATCCGCCACCGGCATGATCTGTTTTGCATCCACAAAACCGACCGTGCGGGAAGTAGGCTCTATCATCGGGAGCAAGTTGCACCCGCAATAGCGAATGCTGATTCTGCCGTTCTCGCAGTCCAGCTCACCGCTGGCTGTATCGTCAAGGTTCATACCTTCGATATGCCGAATGTCATCCGGGCAGTCGCTTTCAAAGTGAATGTCGTTCCACTCTTTTTCACTGATGCCCAGCAGCGCCGCCAGTTCCCTTTCATTCTGTGCCTTGGGGAAGTTTGTCAGCGGGAAGATTGCGGTTTTTGTGCCGATGTACAGATCACAGCTCTGCCCATCGTTGTAGAACACCTTGTAGAGCTTGCAATACTCATCGGCTTTGATGAGCTTTGCGATTGCTGCCAGTTTCATTTGCTTCTCCCTTCATTTTCAATCAGTTGAACTTCAAACGTGGTGTATTCCGGGTAGTGACTTTTTGCCAACTCCTTAGCCTTTTCGACTGCCCACTCTGCGCTGATCGCATCCAGTCGGTACGGCAGCCATGCAGGCAGCCCACGTCCGCCGGATGCTTTCAGCAGGATATAATATCTCTGCATCGGCACATCCTCCTTTTGATTTTGGGCAATCCCGGAATCGAACCGGGGCGGGCCTATCCCTATGCTCATGAAAAAGAGCCGCCGCGATGGGCGGCTCTTGTGCTTGGAGCTGTGCTATTTGGTTTTCAAGATTTCTTCCGCCTCGCTCTTGTGCTTCAACACGCTGTCTCGGCAGCTTGTTCCTGGCTCCCGGAGCCTTTCCAGCGGGCAGTTCTTACACGGGAGAAGTATTCTTTTTCTCCGCATCGCCCTGCACAGGACACTTCTTGCGGCCAGCAAATCTCTGGCTTCCATCATGCCACCAGATATAGCCAGCAGAATTTGACCAGTGCGGCAGGTACGAGGAAAATCACAGCCGCCCACAGTGCCACAACGGCCAGCAGAAGCAGAATGCCTAGCGTTTTTACAAATCCATCCATTTTTCCTTCCTCCTGTTATTCCAGCTCATCGCCCCACGCATCCCAACCGGGGGTGCGCTGGCGTGCAAACAATTCAATGCGGGGAATGTCTCCCAACAGTTCAACAATGCGGCGGCGGGCTTCGTCCGGCTTTACGCTGTGCGCTTGCACCGGAGACTCGATTATTTGATGCACCGAATGGCTTTTTACCAGCTCTTTCGCCTTGAATCCCGGTGTAATTCCAAGCAAGCACACTTCGGCGTTGGCGCGGGTATACGCCCCCATCCCGTAAAAGTTTCCGCCCGACTTGTATTTTTTCACCCAGACGAAAGCAGCGGTTTTGTATGTAAAGCCCCACGCTTTCATGACTTGCAGTGCATCCGGGATGGTCGGGAAAGTTGCCCACATGAACAGCGCGCACCCTTGCCCCCCCCCCCGCAAGCTGGCGAACAGGCAACGCGCAAATGTCCTCGACGGCCATCGTGTGATAATGCTGCGCCGCATTCCCGCGGCTCTTGGGACCAGTGCCATGCTGGCGATAGCTCCACGGCGGGTCTGCATAAATCACGGCGTACTTCTTATCGGGAAAATCCATTTTTATCCTCCACTGTAGTCGGTTTCCATATTCCCTCTGGTGTCGGAATCACCGCCCGGTCATCCCAGTATTCATTGGCGCCCACCTTGCGGGGGTCATTTCCAAAGAACTCTTTCCACGAAGGTAGATTCTCATTGACTGCATCAAAATGCAGCCCCCACTTCTCGCAAGCGGCAACCGCCTCTTCGAGCGCTTTGCCCTCCCGGCAGGTCCAGAGAATCAGACCGGCGCCTTCTGACTGCTCTAGTCTGGCGGCGGCGATGACAGGGAGAAAAGGCTCTCCGATAGCGGGATACCTGTTCTCGCATAAGCACCCGTCAAAATCAATCGCTATCGCTTTCTGCATCCCGCTCGATTCCTCCTGTCTTGTCGAAAGTAACGGGATTCTTTTGGACGATGGCTATCCCGCCTTGGTTTTTCGACGGATCAGGATACCCACAGTCCAGTGTTCTCCCGGTGTTCGTTTCATGACACCCGCTATTTGGGTTTGCAGATTTCATGCTATTGCTGGCAAGACTATCAAAGCTGTATGCTACTGCGTGTTCATGTCCTTTTGTTATTGTGAACTGAGGATCGCCAGCATTTCCTATGCCCAAGCCCGTTCTGCGGCCAAGAGCCTTGTCCCGTGTTGCCAACATCGTATTTATCGGATAGCACGGATTCTCTGTTTTTTCAAATACCGTTTGGTCTTGATGCGTCGCCAGCGTTGCCGAAAGCTCCTTTTGAACGAGTGCTCCTTTGCCGCCGCCTTCACATCCACTACGAATTTTCATGGTGTAGGCTTCATGCTGCCCCCCCCCCCGCTGGGTTTTGATGCCACCATTTGATCATGCCATGAATAGCAGTCAGCAGTAAGTCCGGCAACTTCTTTCCCCTGCGGGATGCGCGGGTCAAAATTCCATTGAGTGCCTTTTCGCTCAAAAGTGACCATTCCGGCGGATTGTCCACGAGTATCGCAGACAGCGTATACTCTGCGCCTGCGCTGGGGAACTCCCCAGTATTGAGCGTTGACAATTCGATAGGCAACAGCTCCGTAGTTTGCGAAGCCTCCCCATTTTCCATGTTGGAGAATAGGCTTGTCTGCTCCACCTCCGGCAAATTCTCTGAGGTGAAGCAGCTCATTGAGGACAACTTCAAAATCCTTACCTCCATTTGACGACAGTGCGCCGGGAACATTTTCCCAAATCACAAAGCGTGGATACTTTCCGCCTGTTGCATTCAGCATTTCCCGGATGATGCGTATTGCTTCCCGGAACAATCCTGACCTTGCGCCATCAAGGCCGGCTCTTTTTCCTGCAATACTCAGATCTTGGCACGGCGAACCGAACGTGATAATATCCACTGGCTCAATTCTTGACCCCTTGATTTCCGTCACGCTCCCAAGGTGCTTCATGCTTGGCAAATGTGTTTTTGTAACAGCAATCGGGTAAGGCTCGATTTCGCTTGCCCATACCGGACGACCGCCGCACATAGCAGCGCACAGCGGCATCGTTCCGCTTCCATCGAACAGGCTTCCCAGTTTTATTTCTCTGGGATGTTTTTCCAGTTCTCGGAACGCGCTCTTGACAAAAAACAAGGCGTTTGGCAAAGCCATCCCGTTACCCCACATGGCGTATTCTGCCGCCATGCTGTGCAACTCATCATGCCAGCGCATCAACGCCCAGTCGCTTTCCCGGCTGTCTGCTCGCATAATTTTTTGGCTTGGCCGTTTACCTTTGATTTCGCAATCTCTGGCATACACCTCACGCCAAAACGGAATTTCATCCAGTGAAGTCAGCGGCGCTATCTCTGCCCAGCCATCCGGGAAACCTTGTAGGCGTCCACATTTCAGCGGAATCAAGCGGCGAACCACCCAATCCGGCGTTTGATTCTTTTCGCAAACAGTCGTTTCCGACCCCGCTCCCAACGCTCCACCAGATTTTTTAATCGTTCCGGCCACGCCATCCTCAACATAATTATCGTAGCTCTGTTCTCTGAATGCCGCCATCTTTCCATCCGTTGACTGGAGCACCGGATTTATGTAATTCAAGCTCCATCCCCCTTCTCCTTTTGCCTGAAGTGTTCCGCTCACTTCGCCATTCACTCGGTGGTTTCTCGCATCATAAGCTACCGCATGACGATCTACCGTATTTAACGTAAAGGAGGCATCTGCCCTCACACCGCTTCCGTTCTGGTCTGTGTTTCTGTCTACCATATTCCCGGCCATACACATCACCGAATCATCTTCCATTCTTGCCCCCCCGCAAACCAGAAACCCTTGTGAGCGCATGGCAGAAGCGCTATTCAGCAATGACGGCGCAACACCATTTGCATCATAGACTCTTGCTCCTTGCGGAAACTCCGGCGTCAAGCAGTTCAATTCCATTTGTTTTCCCTCAATTCTTTTCTTGCACGGACGGCCAGAATCGAACTGGCTCACCTGCTCATAGGGGATAGTCGGGAGCAGGTGCATCCCATATTCGTCCGCATATCTACCCGCCCGGTGAAGAGAGAGCCGGGCGGGCACGATGGTGGCCTTCCGCTTTTGGCCTGCGCGTATTGAACAGGGTGTTTCTGCGCTCACACTGCGGCGCACCCGTTCGCAGCTTATTCATGCGGGTGCGACTTTTGCGGATTAGCAGCCCGGCGTTTCATCCGAGGCTTAGACGGTAGGGGGTGCGTCTGCTGTATAGCACTTTTCCGCAATGCTGGCAGGCTATGATGAAAAACGAGCCAGCTTCCATGAAGGTCGGCACGGACGAGGTTCGGCCTCGCGTTGTCGGCATTTCTGTGCCAGAGGAAACGCCCCGTGCCACATAAAAGCAGCCCCGCTTCTGCGGTGCGGGGCTGCTTATTCGTCCTATACGCAGGAATGATGCTTTGTATCAGCAGCACCGTTTTCCTCATAGTGCCTGCATTCCACGTTGTACCCACTGCACGGCGCGCACTTTCCGTCGGTGATTCTGAACGTATGCTTGCACTGTTTTACGTCATTCGTTTTTGCACACTTGCGCGGGGCGCTGCTGGTGTATGTACTTCTTGCCAAGCTCTTGACCTTCCTTGCTTTATATAAATAAGTATTCCGACCCAAAGGTTTTGGGTTGCGGCGCTTGTCCTGCGCTACTTCCCAGCGCTCCGGCGGATTGAAGTTTTTCCGCGGCTTTGTCCAGATTGTGAAGCTGCCGAAATCGCTTTCCCATGTTCCGAATGTTTCATCTGCCCACTTGAGTATTTCTTTTACGGCTTCCGGTAATCCAAATTCTCCATCGCATAGAGGTCCCGGCACTTCCGCAACATCCGGCATGGCTACTGGCAGTTCTATCCGCTCACCATTCGGAAGATCATAGTAGGCGGTACACTCGCTCACTTTTCTACCTCCATGATGTGCGTGGCGATCATGTCAGCCATGTGCAGGCACAGGGCTTCCGGGCAGCGGTCGTACACCTTACTGAGCGTATTCCAGTTCTGTTCGCCGGTATATGCACCCATATGCCAGCGGATAGCAAGGATTTCTTTATCTGTCAGGTGAATCCAGTTCTGGATGCGGATGACAGATTCCTCACCGTGACCCAGCAGTTCAGTATCTCTATACTGATAGCTTCCATCCTGCTTTTTGATGTACTTTCCAGCCTTGCAAACGTCATGGAGCAGAGCAGCGGTCAAAACCGCATTCTTGTCGCACTTTGCAAACTGAGGCATCTTTTCACACAGTTCCAGCGCTGTCCTCGCCACATTGAGCGAGTGCAGTACCAAACCGCCAGAGACGTTCAGATGGTGCTTTGCGCTGGCGGGTGAATTGTAGAAGTCCACTTCTTCCAGTACAGCCATCAGCGCCGCACCGCCCGACCTGCCTTCAATGGCCTGCACCAGAAGCCGTCTGTACTCTTTCTTTAGGAGCGCCTTGTCCATAGTCGTTCTCCTTTGTTATGCTTCCTGCATCACGTTCTGAGCAGCGTCTGCCGCTGCGCTCTTGTCAGCCGCGGCATTGTCCACTCCCTTGTCTTTCCATGCCTCTTCCAGTGCCAGCGGGAGAGCAACCGTAATATCCGCCAGCCGCCTCTTTGCAGCTTTCCAGTCATTCGCACCCAGCATGACAGTCTGTGCCAATGTGGTAATCAGCAGGTTCTGCAGTGTGGTGGTGTCACCATTCAAGTACATATCTGCGTGTCCCTCATTGTTCAGCAGCACTTCGATTTTTGCCTTGAGTTCTTCATCCATATCGTTCGTCCTTTCTTTATTATCTGAGTTTTCGTTCGATGGCGGCACATCCCGGAGTCGGCACCGGGCGGCGGGGCCATGTCGAATCCCCGCCTGCACTGGCTGTGCCATATAAAAGAGCGGCGACGGATGTGCGCCACTCCTGCCCATGCGGGCCGCCCTGCTGTATTCTTTCCGCCCCTAGCAGGTGAGGCTCCGGCCTTACGGACGCCGGGCGGCTGGCCCCCTCGTGGGTAGCCGCATGGTGGGCGGGTAGGTCTGCCCATGCCTTTCTGGGTCAATCAGTCCAGTCCCAGTCTCGGACTTCGTTGCTCCAATCGCATGCGATGTCGATCAGCTCATCCACCAGCATCGGCACCGCCCACGCAACGCTTACGGCTCTTGCGTCAAAGTTGATTCCGAAGATGCTGCAAACGCCCCATGTCAGTGCTTCGAGAATTCCCCAGATGATCCCGAATACCAGCGTGCTCTCCAGAAAATGCAGCGTATCGCGGCAAAATCGCCGCCAGTTGAACTTCTTGTGAAAATTTTTCAGACTCATTGTTTTTCCTTTCTACTCCATGTGAAACAGGCTGGTTTGACTCGTATGTTCTGCAAATCTTTCTTCTTCTGCTGAAAAATAAAACGGGTCGATTTCAAATCCAATAAAATCAAGCCCTGCTTCGTAAGCTGCTATGCGGCTGCTCCCACTGCCAAGGTGCGTATCGAGAATCTTTTGCCCCGGTTCTGCGTAGTTCTTGAAAATCCAGTCATACAAAGCAACAGGCTTTTGAGTCGGATGGATACGCTTCTCGTTCAAGCTCTTATTGCCCTGCATCGTCCCGCCGTCCGTGATGCTCTTTCCTTGCATCATTCCAGACCACATATATCGGAACATCCGCACTGTGGAAAATAAGTTGGTCGCCGCTATCTCACAGTCTGAAAAGCTGGAATTGCCGTTGCACTTGTCCCACACAATCCGCCCAGTTGCAAATTTATAATCGAAGTAGTTGCAACCCCATATAATATAGTGTCGGCTGATACGAAGCAGCTCCCGGAAGTATTCCGGCCCCGGCCTCACCCAAGCGGGAGAAATCGGGTAATCCCGATGTACACCTATCTTGCTGACCTTAGAGCCGTAGTATCCACGTCGCTCTGGGCCGGAAAAGTACGGCGGGTCTACAACGGCCAAGTCGAAATAGTTATCCGGGAACAATTCCATTGCTGGTAGGCAGTCCACATTGTAGCAATGGTTCAGCTCAAAAACACAGCCCATACTCACTCCGCCGGGTTCTCCGCCCGATACCTAAACCGCTGCTTTGCGTTGTACAACCGCTGCTGTCCCAGTTCTGCGCTGTACCCGGCACGACCATTCGCATCCATCTTGCCGGTGTCCCCGCGCTTCAGCTCCTTATAAATGGTGGAGTAGTTGAAGCTCATCGCTCTGGAAATTCCAGCGATGCTCTGTCCTGCATTATACCGGGCTTCCAGTACCTTGCGGTCATCCTGCGTCATGTGTTTCGCCATCCTGTTCCCTCTCTTTCCCGAAAAATGCGCAAAAAAATAACGCAAGAGATTTCGCTAGATTTCTCTTGCGTTATCTCTTGCGTTTATTTTACAATCTCACCTCCGATAAATCAATCAACAAGTGCAACAAAAATTCGCATGATTTTTTGTGTATTTTCGCACAGCACAAACAGACCGCTAAGTTTTCTCTCCTTGCAGTCCGCCAAAATTGTTCAGTTTCACCAATACGTTTACTCTCGCCCTGCCCTTCTGGCTTTCAGCCCGCTCTTTATATAAAGTCGATTCACTCCGTACTACGCTGTCAGTCCTGCCTCCCGCAGACATTCTCGGAACACACTGCCTGCGCTCTTATAGCCCAATATCCTGCGCGGGTAGCTATTGATCCAGCTCTCCGTGGCCGCGATTTCCGCTGCCGTAACCTTTGAGAAGTCTGTGCCTTTCGGGTGTTTACGGCGAATCATGGCGTTGATGTTCTCATTGCTGCCGCGTTCCCACGAAGAGTACGGGTGGCAGTAGTACACCTTTGTCCTCTTGCCATCCATGATGCAGGACTGCTCTAACTGGTCAGCCAGTGCGAACTCGCTGCCGTTATCCACGGTGATGCTTTTATAGATGATGCCGAACTTCTCCGCGCCCAGCTTCTTTTCCAGCGCGTTGATAGCCCACACGGTAGTTTCGGCTCTGCGATTTGGCACTAGTATAATGTTCTCGTTCCGGCTCTTGCGCTCAGTCAGCACCAGCAGCGCCGCCGTGCTTTTCTTTTTGCCAGAATATACCGTGTCCATCTCCCAATGTCCAAACTCTTCCCGGTTCTGGATTTTCTCCGGGCGCTTTTCGATGCTTTCACCTGCCGGGGCGCGGGCGGGGTCTTTCACGCGCACTTTTGCATACTTGCTTTTCCGCACACCTTTTCGCGGCAATTCCTCTTGTGTCAGGCGCAGGAAGATTCCTTTCTTGATGTAGCTGTAAATCGTCGGCACAGAAATATGGGTCTTGAATGTCCGCCCCTCTTCCTGCGCATAGCCATATACCGCTGCCGGGGAGCAATCCTTATCTATAATAGTCTGCTCAATGTATGCGGCAAGCTCATGATCTTTACCAATTTTCAAGTCCGGTCCTTTTTCTCGCAGGTGTGCTTGGTATTTTTGTTCTGCTATGTCCGGGCTGTATGTTGGGATCAGCTCCCACGTCTTGCTGTCTAACCGGTCATAGCTGCCTCTCTTCAATTCCCGGTACACTGTGGAAGGGTCTACTCGAAGTTTTTCCGCTATCTCTCGTGTTCTCATTCCTTCCTTCTTCCACTTTTCAATCCGAATGCGGTCCGTAAGGGTCAAATGCTTGAACACTCGCACGCCGTTTTCCTCCTTCCGACTATGGCGTTTGTTTTCGTTTTAAGCGTAAAATATGCGGTGTACCGTTGTCAATGCGCAAACTTTCCACACTTTGCACATTTCCTTTGTGCAAAATCCCCAGACAAACAAAAAACTCCCCGCCAGCGGCCCGGTAAAAGGCTGCCAACGGGGAGATTCATCACGGCTTATTCAATTATGGCGCAGGCTCAGTGTACCCGCTTCTTCAGTTCCTTCATCACGTTGTCGGCCTGAATTGCCTCCGGGGTGAAGGAATTGTTGTTCCACCATGCCAGCAGCGCGGTGACGGTCGTAATGCCCGCCGTCACAAGCTGCTCGACAGTGCTGCTCTCGATGGGCAGGATGGGCTTGCCCAGAGCGCTCAACACCTGATTTGTGAGTGCCAGCAGCAGGCAGGCGGTACGGGTGATAGTGGCGGCAGTGATCTTGTAGGTACTCATAACTTAGTCCTCCTTGTTTTCCTGTTCGGATTTCTGTTTCAGAATTTCAATGGCTCCGGTCAGAGCCTTCGGAATCGGTACGCCCATCAGGCCGGCGTTTTCGATGATGGACAGCGTTTCGTTGGCGATGAATGCGATCACGGTCGCATCTCGAATAAAATTAGAACCCATGACCGTATCAAGGTGGCACGCCACCAGTACGATCAGCAGGGTCACACCTTTGCGGCACAGTCCCTTCCACCCGGCGCGCGATTCCAGCGCACCGTTTTTGCTTTTGGGACTGGCATGGAAAACACCTGCCACCACCAGCCCGGTGACGTAATCGACTGCCATGAACAGGACCAGCGTAGAGAGCGCCGCGTCCCATCCGCCGAACTGGCTGGCGATAAGGCTGCCGATAAGGCCGACCATTGTGCAAATGCCATTCTTTACCGAATCACCCATCTGGATTTCACCTCCCGAACATCGACGTGTACAAAGTTGTCCGTGTAGTAGCGGCCAATGCCGCCCCTGTCGGACAGCAGCGTTTCGGCGTAGTCCGCCAGCTTGTCCACCGACACTCCCTCGATCCGAATATCCGCAGCCTTACCATAAAGGTGCTGCGAATACTTGGAAGCGTTCTTCTGACTGGAATTGTGGGTTGCCGTGCGAAAAGCGCTGTTGATATGTACCGCCTTACCAAAGTGGTCGCGGATCTTCTGCAGCAGCGTCACCAGCTCGTCATCCACAAAGATCGGGTCGCTGTGATCCTTGCACTGAAACTCCCAGACATGGAAGTTTTTGCTCAGAGCCTTCTTCCCGTCCTTCGCATAGGAATATGCCTTGATTGCCATTGTCTATTTCACCTCTTCCTTTTTGGATAAGATAGAATTTCCCATAGGTTTGGTTGAGCTTATGTTTCAGAGCCATGCACTCGCAATGGCTTAGAACGCCTCGGTAGCTGCCAATGGTTCGCTCCACGTCCTCCGCTGAAATCTGCCCGTCCTCATACTGTCCCAGCACTTGCGACAGCCGCAGCTTGATGCCGCGAATCGTGGCGTGCCGCAGGCGGCGGTGTGTCGGCCACAGCCTCATGCCCACAAATTCCACGCCCTGTTTCAATGGCTGGATGCTGGTCTTATGGTTCAGCGCAAGATTCAACTCTCGGCGAAGGAATGCGCCAATCTCATCACGAAGCCGTGCAAGCTCCTGCTTGTCATGACCGATGATGATAATGTCATCCATGTACCGGATATACCAATGGACGTGCAGCGTATGTTTCACAAACCGATCCAAGACGTCGAGGTAAATGTTTGCAAACATCTGTGAGGTCAGATTGCCAATGGGAACGCCCACGTCCTCCAAGCGGCACTCTGGCGGCACTTCGTCTGCGCCCATGCCCTCCGGCAGACCAAACTTTGTTTGGTCGCTGTGCAGAATCACGCGGAACAGCCACATACTGACGATGCTGACCGTCATCGTGTACTTGGCATCGCCGCCCGCGCGCA
>OMGL01000831.1_pt1 | contig 21983 bp, 16 predicted proteins | sample 1645831 | NCBI WGS metagenome assembly OMGL01 (sample SAMN00849301, study PRJEB25192) | human gut metagenome | reverse complement strand
ACTGGAAGACTGCGAAGAAGCTTTTGGCGTTCAGCTTGCCACGGAAGAAGATGGCTATATGAAAATGTTCTCTCTTGCTGAGAACGAGTATCTGTTTACGGGTGAGGGTATAGATTTTTTTGGCATCTGTAGGTTTATGCGCTGGGTGCGTGGCATACCCGAACCTGTGATACGCGATTTAACCGTTGGCGAACTTCACGCTGTGCTGGTTAAGGCTGTGAAAGAACAGGTAAAGCACGAGTGATTTTTACTTAAAACGGGCATGGGATGACATGCCCGTATCGTTTTATTGCTCCAGGAATATAAGGCAGGAAGCCAGAACTACTCAGGCATCGCTTGCCCGATTCCCCGCTTCACAACGGGCATATCCCCGGTATCATTTAGCGCTCCCGGAAACGTCTTCAGCCACTGCGCGACTTTCTGCTTATTTATATTCACCACGCTCATACCTTCCAGGCATCCCCATAATTCTCTTGTATGCTGGGGTGTAATCACAATGCAGTCTTTCATGGCACGGATTTTTACTGGCATACCGTTGATGAAACCAGCGCGTTTTAACCAGTCGCCGCCCAGAAGAAGATATTTCATGTCTATGCGCGCATACAGTTCGCAGCAGGCGGCACTGTCCTGCGGCGTTTCCGCGCGGGGATGAACGGGTGCCGCGTTGGACTGGTTGCCGTGCAGACGGCGGGCGCTGTTTTTGCGTACCAGCTCGCGGTTTTCAATCATGCCGGTGAAAGCGTCTGATTCTGTTTTGCAAACCGTGAACTCTGGCTTAAAATTCGTCGCAGCCATTTTCAACTCCTCAGTAGTTGGTTGTGGTTAGCGGTATGGGGGTGTTGCAGCACCTTCATATCGCGAATTCCTCGTTAAACTCTCTTTGATACTTCCTTTGCCGTTCGGCGTAATTTCTGGTGCTCATTATACAGAGCTGAATATAAATCCAGCGGTTTGGCGTGGGGTAAATTTGGAATTTGCGAGGGAGATTCAGGAAATAACAGTATATATTTTTTAATTCGAGAAACGACAACGCTTCGGCCTGCAAATCATTTCAACTAGCCTCCTCCCGATATCTGTTCGTTCGCAAACCTGGCGCTAATGCCCCATAGGTTGCCGCTACCCCCCTCCTCTCAGACCTCTCAAAAATTCATCAAACCTATAGATTAACGATTTACATCACCCTGATTTTGTTATGTGATCCTGTTACAGGCTTTAGTAACGCCCTGCCCAGCCAACCGTAACAGGACTTCATCGATGGAATTTTATCAGGCCGATCCGACGCTTGAGAACTACTGGCGTGGTGTGATCCTCTTTGGAAGGAACGTCGCATCTTATAAGTTCGCGCTGGCGTCTGCGTTGTATGAAGTGGATAAGACGGGCAGCGATTTGATTACGCTCGACCAGCTTGCCGTGCCGTTCAGCCGCTATCTTTGCGAGCACCTGAAGCATGCGCCAAAACAGATCACCTCCCGCAGCAGTCAGTTTTTGGAAACCTGTCTGAAGTTCAACCGAGGTGAAATCACCCACGCTCAGCTCATTGAAGCGACGGTGCGCCTTGGCTTTAACAACGTGATTGATGCCTTTCACTACGTGAACCAGGGCGAGATCGATAAACGTTTTTTCCTTGATGAGCGCAAAACAAACAACGGGATCCGCCTGACGGATAACTTCTTTTTACTGGGCGAACGCCTGCAGTATAAAAACCTCGCCTTTGAAACCAATGCCCGCTGGAACCTGGTGGAACAGGCCTGGTCGATGGGGATTTCACGTAACCTTGTTGGCGTGGAGTTTGACGAAGATAATCAGCTGTTGTTTACGAGAGTAAATGCGCGTCGCGTAGACATCACCAGCTGCCGCGACAGCCTGAATGGATACCAGAAAGGACGATGTTTTTACTGCTTTAAACCCATCAGTCTGGTACCGGGAGACGCAGAACTGGCGGACGTCGACCACTTTATTCCCTGGGCTGCCCGCCAGGAAGTGAGCAATATTAACGGCGTATGGAACTTAGTGCTGGCCTGCCGGTGTTGTAACCGTGGCGTCGAAGGCAAGTCTGCACGCATTCCCAACCTCAGGCTCCTGCAGCGGTTACACACCCGCAATGAGTATTTTATTCAGAGCAAACTGCCGTTACATGAGACGATTGTTCTACAGACAGGGCAACGTCCTGAAGCACGGAGAAGCTTTCTTCAGCGTAACTGGCAGGCCGCGCTGGACAAACTTATCCATACCTGGAAACCCAATGCGGAAGGCGAGGCAACGTTTTAATGACACTTCACTACTATCAGAACCACGCACAGGATTTCTTCGATGGCACGGTCAATGTCGATATGACTCCGCTATACGAAGCCTTTACCCAACATCTGGCTCACAGCGCCCGGGTTCTGGATGCGGGCTGCGGTTCAGGCCGGGACGCAAAAGCCTTTCATGAGATGGGTTATCAGGTGGATGCGTTTGATGCCTCTTCCGCGATGGTGGAACTAGCAAGGCAACATACCGGGTTACCCGTGCGGTTGATGACATTTTCAGAGATCGGCGGTAAAGCGCAGTACGATGGGATCTGGTGCTGTGCCTCTTTGTTGCATGTCCCCTCTTCTGAGCTGCCTGCGGTGATGCAGAAGCTTGCGGATGCGCTTAAGCCTGGCGGCGTCTGGTACGTGTCCTTTAAGTATGGAAACGGTGAACGCGTTCAGGGTGAAAGACGGTTTACGGACCTGGATGAAGAGAGGTTGCGGGAGCTGCTGAAGGCGATTCCGGGGATGGAGATAGCTTCGCTGTGGGCGACTCAGGATAACCGCCCGGACAGGGATGAGACATGGCTGAATGGAATATTACGAAAAAACGCCGCTTGATCATCAGGCGGTGCTAATCGACACGGAGTAAGTTAGCTCAGTCACTCATCACTTTGGTCAGCTCAACTTCACCCGTGGCGGCGTTGAAGTACAGATAGAAAATATCCCCTTTGACCTGATCGGGTTTTGACCAGATTTCCTTTTCCCCCAGGCGACGCTTTTCCTTAGTGTATCCCAGCGTTTCGAGATACGTGCGCAACGATGCAGCACCGGTAGCCCCTTTAAAAAAGATGCTATTTGAAGGGGCATAGCCATCACCGGGATGCGTCTCGAAATAGTAGTCGTCCGTTACACGTGGGGCGTTTTCAATATCCTTGTCAGTCAGCGTGTGGTAGTAGAAAAAGTCATTTTCTGTGTAAACCGTTGTTTCATCCGAACCCGATGCCACGAGCCAGACAAACAGCCATCCGAGGATAAAGACTGTGGCGACCGAGAGTGCACACCACTTCAGGGCTTTTAAAAGGATTGTCATAGCTTAGCCCCCATGAATGAGAGCGATGTCCCATCGTTTGTAATGACCTTCACCACTCCGGATGCAAAATCGTCCCACGGCCGAAGCCATGTCATAAAATGCGGAAGATTGACCGTATACGGCTGATGCCGCATACATTGTTCCTGTGGATCAGGAAAGAGAATCGGGCGAAAACCACGGTTTTTATGGGAACCGATAGCACCGTAATAATCCCAGCGGCGAGCGGCTGATTCATAGCTCACGGGCTTGAGACGATAACCGTACCGGCCAGGAAGAATTGCGCGATAGAACCCGAACAGGTCAGAAACCAAATCCTCACCGCTAAAGCCGCTGTCCGTATACCAGGAGAATGAACGCAGGCTTTGCAGCCCTTCGAATCTGGATGCGGTGTTCATCATCATCGCCAGCATGATTCTGTTAATGTCTTCGGTACTCCGGCCACGCTTAATTTCCCAGTGAGAGAACTTCCCGACGCCGAGCCGTGATTTGAATTTTAAGACGCCCATATCTTGCCGATACATGACGGAATAAGATGGCTTACCGCTACGCTCTCCTTCAACGAATTGACGTTTGAGCGTTGCCACGTCGTTGCCACGGGCATGTCCCATATCAAGCCAACCTAACGCCTCGGTGTAGACGATTCCTCTGTCGAGAACGTCAAAGAGTGCCCCATCCTTTATCTCTCTTCTGGTGCTCATGCTTACATCTCCATATGTAGTTTAACTGGCTATGTTATAGACGATTTTTTTGGCAGTCCAGACAACTGCCATAGGGTTTGTGGAATTTAAGATGTGAGGCGCGGGAAGACCAGGCGCATCTGAGCAAAAACTCACCGGTTCAACAGAGCATTTAGCCACATTTCCCGGAAGTATTTAGGAATAGATCGTTGATGGGATAGATGTTGACATCCAACAGTCCGGAACGTTCACGCGCCATTGTGCCACTAGCTCGTAGGCGGATTGAAATATACCTTTAACAATAAAGATGAATCACAAGAGTACTTATACTCATCCTATAAAACTATAGAAGGGGACTCTATTTTATACTTTAGTCATACTAAAGTGCTACAAAATTTATAGAAGCCCCACATTGCTATAACATTACGATGGCTTCGCTGCCATTTTCATCTAATACTTCTTCAAGAGCAGGCCATATATCAAAAAATGGATAGGTTAGTTTCAATTTACCGCATTGCACATGATATGTAAGCTGTTGAACTCTTCGACGCTTGATTGAAATAGAAGGTAATGTATTTAAAAAAGCCATCATCTTATCTATAGTGATCTCACCATGATAAAGATGAGCACTTTCGGGCTTTATGATTGTTTTCATACCATTCCTTAACTCAATCGTTGTACACGAGAGACGCTCAACAAAGCTATAAAATGAAGTTTTATCAATCACATAACAATCTTTTTGATGGTAAATATCACCAAAAACTGAGGTTGTTATAATCATTTTATGTATACCTTTTGGTGTCCATTTTTTTGGTAATTTTAGGGCATCGCGAACCAAATCTAATTGATTTGAATAAAAGTCAGCATAGCGTGTTACTTGCTTTATCCAGGAAGAGTTAGCATGAAGTTCAGAACTATCTCCATGGATGTTTACTAGCGTTTGATAATAACGATTAAAATGTATAGGATGTCCGTTAGACTTCAATTCAATAAAAAACAAATGATCATCAATCAACATTGCACAGTCGCATTCATAATTTTTCCGTAATGAAAGTTGCTCTGCACAAAGTCCTGCATTTTTAAGCCGTTGAATAAACTGCCGCTCATGGCTTTTACCTTTATCCTGACTTGTGATATTTTTTGCGCTGAATAAAGAAAGTAAGGAGCGAGTCGCACAACTCATAGAAACAATTGAAGGTATCAAAAAAAGGCTATCGCCACAAGAAAGTAACGGACAATCGTTTATATCGAGTGCTTTATCATCAAATGTAAAATAATCGGTGACTAATGCAGCTATTGTCCAGGAAAGTCCTCCGTTAACAAAAAATCGAACCCATTCATCACGTGTATGACTTATAACCCAATCTTTAAGCTTTAGTCCTCCCGGAACTGTTTTTTTAAAACGATTATCCATCTCCTCTTTTGCTAATTCTATTAACATTTCGTATGCATGAATCCATGAATAAATATTCACCCCTCCATACTCAATATATAGATCCTCCGGGGACATATTTTCCATTTCACTAAAATAAGCGATTGAGAAAAAATCTCTTTTGTTTACCCATTCTGGAACAAAGGGTTTCATCTGTTCAACAAAATTAGGATTTTCTGTCAGGATCTGCTGAATTTCATAAAAGAGGCTGGTTCCACGCATAGAGAATCGCGAACGAGCTATCTCATAAGCTTTATATGCACAATGTTCATCTACAATTAAAGATGTGTTATTTAAATCTGAGTAGCTAAACTCTGCATTACAAAACCGAAAAAGGTCACTGATACGATTTAGAGAGTCAAAATCATCCCACTCTTTAAGCCAACTTCCAGTATTTTTAACCGCTAGCTCAGAACAATCGTGCTCAAGATCCAGAATATTTAGGTTTCGCAATTCTCTAAAAATATTGCCGGTATAACTAGATATTTGGTCAAAAATCATGCTAACTGATTTCATATCCTGAGGTGTAATATTTTCCGATAAAGGCAAACCATCAATTCTTATCACTACAGGGAATATATTATCCAGTCGTTCACTGGGAATATTTTTAAGCAAAGAACATATAATACCCATACTTATTTCAGAGAAAATTAAAAATGCATTAAGTTTGTAATCACCTCCTAAAATCTTATAATACCGTTTTTCCATCACTCTAATTCTTCGGAAGAAACTATTATATGCTAAATGAATGGTACGACATTCATTTTCGGTCTTTAAAATAAGATCGCGATGAACAGGAAAGTGTACTAAAAGTTGATAAATACATCGACCAAAATAAAGAGTATAATCTTCTTCAGACTGTTCGGAAAAGCGATTGTAATAAAGAGATGAAATTTTAAGAAGACTTAGAGCGTGTTTAATTTCAACTTTACCAATCCATTCTTTATAGAATTCATAAAAACTTTCAGCATCATCTGCCAATTTTTTTATTGCGCGTACATCGTAATATAACATGTATTGCACCTTAATAATTAATTGCCATATAATCAGTATGTAATAAAACCACGTCAACCACAACGAATTAACTTCAAAAAATTAAACTTGATATTAGTCATAATGACTATAAGTGATTTCAAGCTAGAAATTGGCAATCAAGCCTGAGGTTGATAACTACCCATGTAAACTTAGCTTTCACTTAGCAAGGGTGATATGATTAGTATGCTTTTGAATTAGATAAAACCATGATTTATGTTGTTTTTCTTTATTTTTTGCACTTAAGTTAGCATGAGTTCCTTTAATGCTTAATTGCATTATTACTCCGACAAAACCTGGCCTTCCATGTTGGTAACTCACGGAGAGTAATACTAACCTACTATAAAATTGATAGTGTAAGACTCCACAAGAGTTGCTATCTCTCTAAATCGAAAATTTAAAATAGTTCACTGGAGTATTAATTGTAAAATAAAGGGTAACCGGAGATATGTTTAATTAAGCTACTCGTCACTCCGGCGTCCCTTGAATCGAATAATTGCTAAGCCCCTTTCAACATATCAAACACCACGCGGGCAAAGCCCTTCGCCAGTTCAGGATTAGAGAGATATTGCACCATCATCTCCTGCTGGGCTTCGTTGCTGTCCATGACGGCATCATCAATCGCCTTCGGGAAATCACCCAGCATCGCCTGTTCGCGCGTATTGTTCGCGATCTGGGTCATCACCGCCTGGTTTTCTGACAGCTTGTCGCGCACCGCAAAGGCATAATTGATCATGTCTTTATCGGTCAGATTATCGGTGACAAAAAGCTCGTTCAGACGAGCCAGGATATTTGAAAGAAACTCCTCTTTCTTGTCCTTTGGTTTCGCCGTTCCGACATCATTACCCGGTTTGATTTTGTATTCTTCAGCATCCTCTTGCAGCTTCAGGTGCTGTTCGTGGAGTTTGGACAGGCGGTAATGGCTCATCTCCACATTGCTTAAATCAATTTCATCTTCTTCAATACGCTGTTCATGCAGTAACGGACGCAAATGGCGAGCAAAGAGACTCAGCTTTTCAAGGTTCTTGTCGTCATAATCGACGATTTGCGACATAAACTCGTAAAAGCGGACAAAGCTGCCGAGATCTTTCTTGAAGATATCCAGCTTACTTTTTTCTTTCTCGCAGTCCTTAAAGGTGTTTTCCGCATTGGTGATCAGCACAACATCGCCGGTTTTCTTAGTGCGTTCAAACATCTCTTTGGCCAGCACATAGGCATCAATCGCTGAGGTGTAACGATGCTTCCAGCGCTCTACTGCAGGTTTGCAGATATTGCTAATGGCCGCGTTGGATTTGTTTTTACTGAAGAACGCCTCACAGAACTGCTCCACTTCATTCCACAGGAAAATACCGCTGGTACGCAGCTTTTCATAAAGCTCAAAGACCAACTGCGGATCGCTGACATCCATCAGCTCTGCTGTCTGGTAGTACGGCTGGAAAGCCCCCAAGATCTCGTCAGGTTCGTTGTAAAAATCGAGCACAAAGGTGCCAGACTGCGCCTTCCCCGGATAGGTGCGGTTCAAACGCGACAGAGTCTGTACGCACTCCACGCCGCCCAACTTTTTATCCACATACATGGCGCATAGCTTAGGCTGATCAAAACCGGTCTGGAATTTGTTGGCCACCAGCATCACCTGGTAGTCGTCAGTATCAAACGCTGTACGCATATCCCGGCCTTTCAGTCCGGGGTTCATGTTTATCTCAGTGAATTTCTGGTTGAGCAGCGCAAGGCTGTTGTGGTCATCTTCATGAAATTCCACTTCCCCGGAAAACGCTACCATTGCGCTGATCTTGTCGTACTTTTGCTCAGCGATGTATTTATCGAATGCCAGTTTGTAACGCACCGCCGCTTTGCGGGAACTGGTCACCACCATCGCTTTTGCCTGGCCGGCCAGTAAGTGCATAACATGCTTGCGGAAGTGCTCAACAATCACCTTCACTTTCTGCGACACGTTATGATCGTGCAGCGACACCCACTGGTTCAGTTTGATCTTGGCTTTCTTGCTGTCCACTTCCCGATCAGGATCGTCCAGCTTTTGCAGCAGCTTATACGCCACCTTGTAGTTGGTGTAGTTCTTCAGCACATCAAGAATAAAGCCCTCTTCGATGGCCTGGCGCATAGAGTAAACGTGGAACGCTTCCGGTTTGTTCGTTTTCGATGCCGGTTCCTGCGGGTTAGGACGACGGCCAAACAGCTCCAGCGTTTTGGCTTTTGGCGTGGCGGTGAAGGCGTAATAGTTGAGGTTGTTACTGCCTTTACGCGCGGCGACGGTGGCGTCCAGAATATCTTCTGAAGACATCTCCACATCGTCATCCGCTTCTTCGGTCATCAGCACTTCTTTCAGCTGGCGCGCCGTAGAACCGCTCTGCGAGGAGTGCGCTTCATCGGCAATCACCGCATATTTACGCTGCTTGAGGCTGATGCTGTTTTCAATCGCCTTCAGGACAAACGGAAAAGTCTGGATGGTGACGATGATAATCGGCTGCGAGTTTTCCAGCGCGCTGGCCAGCTTCTCCGATTTAGAGCCATCGCCCTCTTTGTTATTAATACGCCCGACCACGCCATCCTGATGTTCGAACTGATAGATGGTGTCCTGCAGCTGATCGTCAAGTACGGTGCGGTCCGTCACCACAATCACCGAGTGGAACTGCTTTTCGCCATTCTCATCGTACAGGCGGGAAAGCTGATGTGCCGTCCAGGCGATAGAGTTCGATTTGCCCGACCCCGCACTGTGCTGAATCAGGTATTTATTTCCGGTGCCTTCCACTGTGGCGGCAGTGATCAGTTTGTTCACCACGTCCCACTGGTGATAGCGTGGGAAAATCAGGCTCTCGCTTTTGTACTTCAGGCCAATGGCATTTTCTTTTTCGACGATTTGCAGATGCACAAAACTGGCGAGAATTTTCAGCAGATTATCCGGCAGCAGCACCTCATTCCACAGGTAACTGGTGGCGTAGTCGTTGGCATCTTCCGGGATATCGTTCCCCGCACCGCCTTCATGGGTCCCTTTGTTAAACGGCAGGAAGAAGGTTTTATCACCATCCAGTTTGGTCGCCATAAACACTTCGTACTGGCTTACGGCAAAGTGCACCAGCGCGCCGCGTTTAAAGGTCAGCAGTGGCTCAGGTTTATGGGTGCCCGGGTCCTTCGGCAAACGCGTTTTCTTATATTGCGTAATGGCGTTTCGTACCGTTTGCTTAAATTCAGACTTCAGTTCCAGCGTCGCTATTGGCAGGCCATTGACAAACAACACCAGGTCGATACGCCATTTCTTCGCTTTTATACCCGTTTCTTCAAATACAGCGTTCGAGGCATGCGGGCTGTAAACCAGCTCAGGCACGATGCGGCAGATATTCTGTTTGTAGCGCGTCAGGGTTTCCGGATTGAGGTTATGTTCCGGCTTAAACTGACACAGGGAAAAACGCGCATTATGGCTTTTGATACCATGACGCAGTACGCCGAGCGTGCCGTAAGTACGAGACAAAACATCGGTGGCGTTGATATCCGCTTTTTTCAGCTGCGCCACCAGTGCATCGAGGAAATGACGCTCGGTATCGGTAGGATAAATTTTGGCAAACTTCTCCCATTCCTGCGGCTGTGTGGTCTGCACAAAGGCCAGTGCATCCCGCGAGTACAGTGCACGTTCGCGATCGTAGCCGTCGGTTTTTCCACGAATCCAACCTCGATCTTCCATCTGAGTGATCATTTCATCCTGGAAAATCAGCTCTTTGGTGCTGTCCATGCTCATGCGGTGGCCTCCTGTGGCTCCTCAACATCCTGTGTGTCCGGGGCAACCCAATCACGGACGTCGATTTTTCCGGTGACGGCTGCGGAGATAAGGGCAGTGCGGCGTTCCTGGAGTAAAGTTAACTTTTCAGTAAGATGGGCAGTAAGTGATTCAACTGAAGCCAATGTTTGATGGATAAAATTTGATATTTCTTCTCTCTCGTTTTCCGGTGGCCAAGCAAGAATAAAGTTTTTGATGGTATCAACATTCACATGAGGAGAGGTCGACCCTATACAGTCTTGCTGAGCCTGAGTATAAGTAGAAGACGAGTTTAGTGCCCACATCAAATATCCAGGTGTGGATTTGGCCCTAAACAGCATAACACGCTGTGCTAAACACACTTTCGCCCCCTCTGGAATGGGAGCTCCAATACCAAACCGTTCACCTTCACGGGAATAAATTATATCCCCAGCTTTTGGAATTAATCTAAAATTCCTCTCATCGTAAACAGGTTCTGTGACTCGGCGGCAATTTTCCAAGTCTAAGTATCCAGCCAAAATATCAGCTGTTCGGATTGCTGGATACTCACCCTCATCTGTGTAGTTAGGAGTTGAGTGAGGGCAATCAACTATATTGCGGCATTCATATTTTAACCGTGTAACACCCCAATGCTGCGGAATTTCCCCCAACCACTCAACACCAGAATCTTTCATCGGCACATCAGAGTTTAGCCCTTTGGTGACGGCATGGCTAATCACTGCCTGACGTTTTTCTTTGAGAAGTTCAATCAGTTGCTGTTGCTTCTCGATCAGGTTGTCGATTTTTGCGGTTTCGTGATCCAAAAATTTAGCAACTTTCTTTGCTTCACTATGTGAAGGCGCAAGTAAAAATGAGTTTTTTATAAGCTCTTGGTTTAATATCTTTGCACCATAGATATTAGTTGATGCATTTTCAATAATAAATATCGGGAGTGCATAGTACAAATATGATAGAGGCAGTTGAGCTTGGTCCAAAAATGATGCGATAGCTTCATTTGTATAAAGATCACATCCTGCAAATGAAACTGCGCCAACAGATAGTTTAAAACTATACAGCAGCGAACCCCTAGGAGTGATATCCATTGATGCTTCTTTTGCAGCTTTATCTGAGATACATTTTGCTGTAGATGAAATAAATTTATCTTTTAAGTCAGAAATATTGACCCACAGATTATCACCAATGAAATTGGCATCATTCTTAGTTGGCGGGGTCCAACCAACCTGAAATGGGGCTAGATACTTTACTTTACTGATAGTCCAGCCCTTAGGAATAACCCCCAACCACTCAACCCCAGAATCCTTATACTCCGGATACGCCTTATACTTAGCCATCAGGAATGCACCTCCTGCAGCAACTTCATAATCTCGGCGCTGACGGCGTCCAGATCGGCATCAATCTCTTCCAGTGGGCGCGGCGGCTGATAGACGTAGAAATGGCGGTTAAACGGAATTTCATAACCGACAATCCCCACTTCACCATCTTTCGCATCGCGCTTATCGGCGTTGATCCACGAGTCATTCACGTGCGGTAGTACTTCAGACTCGAAATAGTTCTCAATCAGGTCGCTGGTGGACAATGCTGGGTTCAGCGGCACGTTCTCGTTATCACGCAGCTCGCCGTCCTGCTCAAACTCCACCACTTTGCCTTTGTATTCAAACGCACCGTACAGCGGCTGAGCGGCTTCTTTCAGCACCTTCTTCACCACCGGTTCGGCATCCCGGTTTTTGGTGGTGATGGCGTCGATAAACTGCTTATTCTCTTTCGCGTCCAGCTTCACACCAGCCGCTTTGATAGCCCCTTTCAGGGTCAGCTGGAACTGGTTGAAGTCATTGCTCACCAGCGTCTTGCCACCCGCCTGCGAACCCAGAGCCGTCTGAATCTGCTGCGCTTTTTCCATCAAGACGCGCTGAGCCAGCCACAGCTTGCTGTCGAGCAGGTCTTTAATCTGCTTCTCTTTCAACTCGGCAAATTCAGCTTTGATAATGGCGCGCGCTTCGGCTTCCAGTTCGGCGAAATCACCATAGCTATCCTCCTGCCACTGGGATGCGAACTCTTCATACAGACGTTCCATCGGCGCGTTAAACGGCTTCGGCGCAAAGCGCAGAGCCGCAATCGCTTCATCTGTCACCTGAGCGGATAACCGCAGCGGACGTTCAATGGTCAAGCGACGATAGCCAAAGTCGGTACTGTTAAAGATTTTACTGGCGAAGGTTTTCGGCGCTTCGGTTTTGGCGGTGGCAGGTTGGCGGCCACGGTTAGACTTTTGCTCGGCGGCTTTTTCCAGACCCAGTTCTTCCAGTGTTGTGACATCCACCATCTTAAAATCGCCAAAGGTCTGGGTGATCAGTTTAATATCGTCTTCGCCCATCAGGTTACGCTTGGAACCCAGTGATTTACGCATTTTGCCGCACAGGTTGGTGCCATCAATCAGTTGTACTTTTCCTTTACGCTCAGGCGCTTTCTTGTTGGAGAGGATCCAGACGTAGGTGGCAATGCCGGTGTTATAGAACATGTCCGTTGGCAGTGCGACGATGCCTTCCAGCAAATCGGCTTCCAGAATGTAACGACGGATTTCACTTTCACCGCTGCCTGCACCGCCGGTAAAAAGTGGCGAACCGTTAAGGATAATCCCGATACGCCCACCGTTGCTCACGGTGCCATCCACATTATGGCTATCGCGCATTTTGCTGATCAGGTGCATCAGGAACAGCAGCGAACCGTCGGAAACACGCGGCAGGCCCGGGCCAAATCGACCATTAAAGCCTTTCTGCGTATGTTCGTCGTTAATCTCGCCCTCGATCTTCTTCCAGTCGACGCCAAACGGTGGGTTAGAGAGCATGTAGTCGAACTGGTCCTGCGGTAACTGGTCGTTAGAGAGGGTGTTACCCAGCTTAATGCGGCTGACGTCCTGACCTTTGATAAGCATATCGGCTTTACAGATAGCGTAAGACTCTGGGTTCAGCTCCTGGCCAAAGGCACGCATGACCGCGTCAGGGTTCAGCTCATGCACATATTCCATGCCCGCAGAAAGGAAGCCGCCTGTCCCGGCCGTCGGGTCATAAATGGTGCGGATGATACCGGGCTGCGTCAGGGCTTCATCATCTTCCATAAACACCAGCGAGGTGGTCAGGCGCACGATATCGCGTGGGGTGAAGTGTTCACCAGCGGTCTCGTTAGAGCTTTCCGCAAAACGACGGATGAGTTCTTCAAACACCAGCCCCATTTCATAGTTGGAAATCGCTTTCGGGCTCAAATCGGTGGTGGCGAATTTCTTCACCACTTTGAATAGGAGGTTGGCATCTTCCAGCAGGCCGACAAACTCACTGAATTTGAAGTGTTCGAAGATTTCACGTGCGTCCGGGGAGAACGCCTGTACGTAGCTTTCCAGGTTGGCTTTGATGTCGTTCTGCCCCATCTTGCCCAGATCCATCTTCGAGGTATTGAAGAAGGAAAGGCCGCTGGCGCGCAGCAGAAACTTCTCTTTCGCATCTTCCGGCAGCGGGCTGGTTTTTAATTCATCATATTTCGCCACCACCGCGTCTTTGGTCTCCGCCAACACACATTCAAGGCGGCGCAGCAGCGTAAAGGGAAGGATCACGCGCCCGTACTGAGACTGTTTAAAATCACCGCGCAGCAAATCAGCCACCGACCAGATAAACGCAGCCGTTTGAGAAAAGTTAGTGTTAGTCATGAAACCCTCGGGGAGATCGCAGCCATAATGCAAATGTGCACAGGCAAAAATTCAGTTTTGGAATGCAATGCGCAAAATAATACCTGCTACAGGGACTATCGCAACCTATATGGGACAAAGAAATGAATACTGCTATTGAGAAACAGTTGAGGAGAGCGGTAGCTGTGCCGGGTTAATGTCCATCTACATTCAATGAGACTCATAAACGCCAAATGCCAGACAAAAAAGCCGCCCTGAAGCGACTTAATCTTGCAACTTAATTGCCGTGGAAGCTAATTTTTGGCAGGAATATAGGTTTTCTTGAGAGGCACCAGCAGCTTAGTATCAATATCTACCTGCTCATAGTTTTCGATAAGCGCTCTGACAAGGTCATCCAGCGTCCAGAGCGTCAGCGGTATCGTCGAACGATCGGCTTCATATCGAGCATCCTTTGTAAAGCCGCCAGTACTAACATAAAGCCCACGATCGTCTTTATGACGGCCGCCAATAAAACTGCGGATTTGCTGACTTCCCATCTGTTCTCTGCGGTGCTTTACCTCAACGATAATACGCGGATTTTCAAAACCAAATCCATCAGGTGAAGCGATGATGTCTTTACCACGATCGGCTCCAGCGGGTGACACCTGAGTTTTATACCCCATACTGCGTAAGACTCCGGCGACAAGGTCTTGCATCTCATCCCAGTCTAGTGAGTTGATTCGATCTTTAATCCCCTCAAATGCAAGCATTTCCATATCACGAAGCGGATCTGAAACAACTTCATCCTCATCCATTGGAACTGAATTCTGAGTAATAACGTCAACTGTGGGTTTCTTATCCTGCAACAGCTCTACTAACGCATACTCTGGTAGCTGGAAAACCGTCAGCGTAGAGCCCAGTGTATTTTTAGTAGCAACAGACAATCGATCGCGGTCGATTTCTTCATTATTCCATTTAACCTGCCGAACGATTCCCATACCTTCTTCCACCCATTCAGGATGGTATTGGAAGTCGGAAGTAACTTTGCCTAACAGATAAGTACGATTGGCTGGCGAATAGGTAATAACCCAATCACCCTTTTGAATTTCATTCACAAAACGCCAGACCTGAGATGCGCCAGAACGGGCGGTACCCAGTTTCGTTAGTGGATCAGCTTTCTGGTATAAAGCGAGCAACTGGACGCGTGTTAGGCCAGGTTTGACTAAAGGAGCCAGTTGGGACCAACCAATACCTACAATTTTTTTATCGCGAAAATCATCATAGAGTTTGCCGCCGTCGCCACGAATCATCCACATTCTGTTGCCCATATCAGTCCCTTCAATGATGAAAATTAATTAGTGGATAATAAACTTGTTAACCACAAACGTCAAAATTATCAATAACAACTGCCTAATATCCTTGCTAGTATTTCACAATCATGTCTTTCATTCAAATGACTAAGAAAGATGCTTGAAGGTAATATGTAATGACCCTTCAGAAAATATTCCATGCTATTTTACCTGCTAGCTACATTCGTAGTACTCATAGGAATGGACCTTTAGAATCAACTAGTAAACGGCAACTCTTTCCCATTCATGAACCAAATCCATGTGATGTAATCAAACTAAAGGATTGGCTCTTCATTTTTATGCGTGTCTTGAATATGCTCGAAATTCAACAGCAATTTGTGTTATTTCATAAAGGAATATCGCTACCTAGAAGGCTAGAGCATACTCAAAGAGTTAGTAAGATAGTAAATTCATAGTTTGAAAAAGGAAGGTTATTGACAACTTTTGAGAGTCGACGATTAATATGTTGTCGCGTTGGGATGCGAAGTACCTGAGTTCATCCTGTTCTCTGCAAGGTGGATCAGCGATGCAATGAATATTTTGTATCTATAGGATGTTGGCTACTATCTATCGGCCTGATATTATGTCAGTCCTCGATTGTATTAGTATAAGACCAGGTACAGGGAGAAAAGTAAGGTGAAGATCAGCGATTTTATATTTCAGTTTACGCCAACTAACTTGTCACGAACGGATAGCCTATGCAGAGTACGTATTTTCTTGAAAGACAACATTATGCATGCACTACTTACAAACATTGATGGAAAATACAGTCCCGCAAGTGTTACAAATTCCGTTGAACATATTAGAAAGCAGCTTATAGAAAAAGGATTTATCTCAGATAACACTCTTATTATAGAACATTACGAAGACCGGTTATCTGGCTATGGTTCATTTGATAGGGTAACATTTGGTCCTAGTGGCTCGCCCAGATGGGAGAGCATTTCTATTAATAAAATTAGCGAACGGTTTGGTTGCAATCATCAGGAACTAGTCGATAAGACACTAGAAAACAAAAGGTTATTCAATGAACTTGAACGACTGCATGAGACAATTCGTCCGTTTACCACTAACACCTGGATTGAGGACTATGCTGTTCTGTCCCGACGGTACAAAATAATGGATAAAGCTATTACTAAGAGTGAATTAGCAGAATTTTTATCTGATAACCCGATAGAAAGAGAGCTGGCCAAATTTTTTAAACGTGATCTCGCTTTTTTTGCCGATATGTATGCTTTTCCTTCAGAAGAATATATCGTAGTTCCAGAACTTAAAATTGAAGAAGGTTTTGTGGATTACGCCATATTTTCTGGCCGTTCACGAATGGACGTTACTCTTATTGAAATCAAAGGTGCCAATTTCGATTTAATGGGTTCAACGGGTTACCATAATTTCTCTTATAAAACTAATGAAGCGCTACAACAAGTCAGAGGAAGACAAGGCACCATTATCAGGAATTACCAAAAATTTCGGGAATATTTTCATGGTATTCGAGAAATGATAGAAACGGACAAGCATAAATTTGAGGCTTTTTGCGGACCAAAAGGAAAATTACTGGTTGATCCCAATAAAGATGTAAATATCAGAACGGTGGTTATCGCAGGCCGATCTAAAAACGATCTGGAGGAAAGCATTGAGCGGCACAACCTTGAAAGAAATTCCTCGCTTCCCCTAAGGTTAGAGAGCTGGGACAGCTTGCTCAATAAGCTGTCCGGGCAGAGAGCAGCGTAGTGTTAGAACTATTATCCATATCCGCGTACAGGAGACTGAAGTTAATCGCACCGGAGCGTACCAGCCATCCTGAGAAGAGTATGTCTGGGGAATAAAGACGTCTGGCTCACCGCCGTAAAGAACTCACGCAGGTCGAACAGGCATACCGCGAACAGCTTGCAGGCAGCGGGCACAGCGGCCGAAGCCTGCAAACGCTGCGCGAAATTATCGACGTGAAAAAATGGGAAATTAATCAGGCTGCCGGGCGTTTTATCCGCTCGCATGAGGAGGTGCAGCGAATCAGCATCCGTAACCGTCTGAATGATTTTATGCAGGCGCACGGCGCGGAGCTGGCCGCCGCCCTCTCCCCGGAGCTGATGAATTATCCCAGGCAACATCCCGCCGTTCAGCGCTGCGCCATGCAGCACTCACTCGACTGTCTGCGTGAGGCGCTACAGGTCTGGCTGGCCGCCGGTGAGAAAATTAATTATTCGGCACAGGATAATGACATTTTAACGGCCATCGGATTCAGACCTGACGCGGCTTCGCGCGATGATAATCGTGAAAAATTCACGCCTGCACAGAACCTGAATTGCACCCGCCGCCGTACAGAACTGGCCGTGCAGTAGTCCGCTTAAAAATCCCCGAAAATCCCTCCATTTTTACGTACAAAAGCCATGCATGCATAGGTGCATGGTTTTGCATGCGTTTTAACGACACTGAATACCCCGCCAGCGCCAGCACTGGTGCACCCTGAGGCCGATCATGCACCTGCATTAAAAGCGCCCCCTTAAGCGGGCAGGCGTGGCGGGGAGAGCATTGCGCGCCAAACATTCAAGTGATTTATTTAGTAATAAAAACAAACATATGTTATAAGCTCGAAAAGCCAACAAAAAAGCACAAATGGCGAATCCATCTCTTCTCATCGAAAACAACCAAATAGAAATTATTTAGCATTAGAAAGGAACCAATATGATAAATTCTTTTGAAAAATCCAACCTTTGGCAATTAACTTTGGGCTTGGCCGACAATGAAGATATTGAAAGATTGAGGAATAGTTATTTTGACTTTAGAAGAAAAATTGAACCTTTAGTAAAAAACATTGAATTTGAAATTCCTGGGCTGACCATCCATGATATATCTCACATAGATTCACTTTGGGAAGTAGCCGATCAAATAATTGGTGAAAATTATTATTTAAACCCCATTGAAGCATATGTTTTAGGAGGCTCGTTTCTGTTACACGATGCAGCTCATGTAAGTGCAGCATACAATGGTGGTTTCACTGCTTTAAAAGAGAGAGATGAATGGAAAGATCTTATCTCACTAAAATACAACAATATTGAGCCAGAAAAAAACTCTGAATTAGAAAAAAGAGCTTTATTTGAAATTGTTAGGCAATTACATGCAAAACAAGCAAGAAATTTAATTCAACAATCTTGGAAGTCTGAAACAAATCAGAACTATTACTTTCTTATAGCTGATGAAGAGATTAGAGACTATTACTCAGAAATAATTGGGGAAATAGCTGAAAGTCACCATTGGTCAGCAAAAAAAGTTAATGATAGTTTCTCAAATAGAGTAATTAATCCCCCTGCATTTTTCAAAAGTACAAATTGGGAAGTCGACCCTCTCAAAATTGCATTTATTTTGCGTACAACTGATGCATCGCATATAGATTCGAGAAGAGCGCCTACTTATGCTTTCAATATTCTTACCCCGCAAGGTCTTTCCAAGGACCATTGGCATTTCCAAAATAAACTTGGTAGAGCTAAACTGGTTGATGGAGAAAACCTGAGAGTATCATCGGGATCCTCATTTAACGAGAATGAACGTAATGCATGGTGGTTAGCATTCGATACAGCACGAATGATAAATAGAGAACTTAAAGATGCTAATAGTTTTTTAATCGAATCAGGCCGCCCTCCTTTAGCAGCTAAATCAGTATTAGGTGCAGAATCACCAAAGTCTTTTTCAAAATATGTACTAGCAAATAATTGGGAACCTGAAGATATTTCAGTTCATGTGAGCAATCTTCCAAGACTAATTTCAACATTAGGAGGAAAAGCACTATATGGGGAAAATAAATACGTAGCTCTCAGAGAATTAATCCAGAATGGATTTGACGCTATCATTGCAGCTCGAAATCTCGGCTATCTTGAAAGCTTTGAAGGTCACATAACCATCCAACTAAATAAAATTGATAACGAAAGTTGGATGTTAAATATATCTGATAATGGTTTGGGAATGAGTAGATATGTGTTATCTGATGTCCTCCTCGATTTTGGTAAATCATTATGGAACCATGATACTGTCAGGTATGAACACCCAAAACTTGCGCAGACTGGTTTTAGTTCCATTGGTCAATTTGGAATTGGTTTTTACTCAGCTTTCATGATATCTAACCATGTGAAAATCATAACACATCGATATAAGCTGAAATCTGATGAATCCAATTCCCATTGGAAATTAACTTTCCCTAACGGCCTTGAAGAAAGACCATTTATTTCAAAACCAAATGAACAAGAAGAATTAAAAAAACATGGCACTACCATATCACTTCGTATTGAAAATGAAACTCTAAATGATTTATTGATACCAGAGGAAGAGGAAGAGGAAGAGGAAAAGGAAATAATTAGTGAAGAGAAAATGCAGGGTAAACTTAAAAAAATCATCAAATGGATATTTCCTGCATGTGAAATAGACATTTATTTGATCACAAAAGAAAAAACTGAAAAAATAATAAGCGCAAACGATTGGTTGGAAATATCTGACATAGATCTACTTAGAAGAATACACAATAAAAGTAAAGAAAAAAAACTTTATCCATTAAAAGTTAATGGGCGTACTGTTGGACGTTTAAGAATCACTAGCCACTATTATTTTCTAATTAATGAGTACCCACCTTTAATTGTATCCTACAAAGGGGCTCGTGCAGGGCAAATTTATGGCCTTGATGGTTTATGCTTATCATTTGAAAATAATGAAAAAGCAGAGAGAAATGATGCTTTACCAAACTATCCTCTTGAAAGCTGGATTGATTGGGCTAGGGAAATTGTCAGTTCAGAATCAATGCTCTCGATTGATCTTTTACTTAAACTTCACATTCTCTTGCCAAATGACGATCTAAATGTTTGGTTTATAAGCAATAAAAGATGTTCATTATCCGATATTAAAAATCTTCTGATTTCCTCAGATGAAATTCTCTTTCATATCGGCGATCTGGAATACGATGACGATGATAGTGTAAGAAAAACAGATTTCGAACGTGATTTAATGCTCGAGAATAATGTCATAGTTAGCCATTCAAATAGTGTTTATCATTTCCACGAAGCATTCACATTTGATAAGGTAATTGAAAAATACAATCTCCCTAGAGTCAGTTATGCAGAAAAACTTGAAGATCTAATTAAAGAGATTTGGGGAGATTTTGAAGAGAAAGAGGAATACGAAGTCATTGGGTTAGTAAACAACACCGAAATAATGAGAAGGGTGACAAAATACTCTAAAGTTACTTTTAAGTAAAAAAACGCATTGCAGCGATAAGTTAGGAAATCGTTGCAATGCTTTTGGCTATCATAATTTAGCAAAATCAAAGGGCGTTACTGGCATAAGTTTATTTATATCAAGGTAATCAGCCCACCATTGAACCATTAATCGACGTTCATCCAAATGCTCAGACGTATGAATATAAGCCGCACGCACATTATTACGCTCTGAATGGCTCAACTGTCGTTCTATCGCGTCGTCACTCCATAACCCTGACTCACCCAACGCACCACGCGCCATCGTTCTAAATCCATGTCCGCACACTTCAGTTTTAGTGTCATATCCCATTGCACGTAATGCGCTGTTTACTGTGTTTTCACTCATAACCTTTGTTGCGTCATGATCTCCCGGAAAAAGCAGCTCTCTTTCACCACTAATCTGCTTTAACTGGTGTAATAAATTCATCGCCTGACGACTAAGCGGAACGATATGCTCCTCTTTCATTTTCATTCCACGATACGAGTAACGAACGCCTTTAATTTCTTCCCGTTTTGAAGGAACGCGCCACAAAGATTTATCAAAATCAAACTCATTCCAACGCGCGAAACGTAACTCACTAGAACGCACAAAAGTTAGTAAGGAGAGCTCGACCGCGATCCGAGTCATTACACGGCCACGATATGCAGCAAGACGAGTAAGAAACTCAGGGAACCGGCTTGAGGGTAAAGCGGGGTAATGTCGCGATTTGGTTGTCGATAGCGCACCGGCCATATCACTGGCTGGATTTGAGTCGATGTAATCGTTCTGAACTGCATAACGCATAATAGCCGTGACACGCTGCTGAAGACGCTGCGCGACGTCATGCTTACCACTGGCATCAACTTTTTTAATCGGGGCTAACAGGTGGCTAGTTTTAAGCTGGCGAATGTCGGACGAACCGATGTGAGGGAAGATATAAAGCTCAAGATAGCGAAGAACGCGTGATCGATGGTCTTCACTCCAGCGCTTGTTACTGGCATGCCATTCACGGGCAATGGTTTCGAAAGTATATGCCCCCGCATTCTCGGCCTGAGCTTCTTTCTGTTCGGCTTTTGGGTCAATCCCCTGCACTAACAGCTTTTTAGCTTCGTCGCGCTTTGCTCTTGCTTGAGCTAGCGTCACCGTAGGCCAAACACCAAAAGCGAGGCGATCCTCTTTTTTGTCAGAGGGGCGTCGGTATTTCATGCGCCAGTATTTAGAACCCTTGGCCGAAACCTCGAGATACAAACCGCCGCCATCGGCCATTTTGTAGGTTTTGTTTTTTGGCTTTGCGGTCTCGACCTGTCTGGCGTTGAGCTTCATTTGGGGGCACATTTCTAATCGAAGTTAAGATGCCCCCAATTATGCCCCCAATGACATCCGGATTTCAACGGACAACCTCGGACGACTCAGGACGTAAAAATCGCTGAAAGCATTGATTTTTAAGGGATAATTGGACTTTCTCGGATGGTCTTGGAAGTACTAATGGTGCCGAAGGCCGGACTCGAACCGGCACGTATTTCTACGGTTGATTTTGAAT
>OMGL01000829.1_pt1 | contig 22027 bp, 8 predicted proteins | sample 1645831 | NCBI WGS metagenome assembly OMGL01 (sample SAMN00849301, study PRJEB25192) | human gut metagenome | reverse complement strand
GCTTTCACCGATAACAAGCTGGAAGCTGCCTGTCTTATAAGAACCTGAATTATAGAAGTTAACATTAACATCATAAGTGCCGGTCTTAACAGTAGCCTCACCGTCGAAACCAAACGGTCTGTAGTTATTAACAGCATTTGAACCAAATGTTTGCTTTGAGGTATTTATATAGATAGCATCAATACCGGTACCGAGTGTAACCATATTAAAGATGTTATCATAGTTATATTTACCACCGGTCTTAAGATACATTGTATCATAAATACCGCTTTCATTGATATGGTAACCGGCAATAATCTTAGCATCAAGTGCTTCCTGAAGAGTGAATGCAACGTGAGTTCTTGTTTCAATCTCCTTGCCCTCATTTTGCTTTGAAATGTTACCGATTTCCTCAGAAGTATAACCTCTGTAGTAGTCAACAGCACCAAGGCCGCTACCTGTAGAAGCGTTTGTACGGTTACGCTGCCATTCGCCGAACTCGCCTGAGCCTGCAGATGTTTCTACACGATAGTCATACATACCAATCTTAAGAAGATCACCTGTTGACTTATCCCAACGAGCAATAGCGTTATTTTCACCGATATCTACTGTTGTTAAATTAGAATCATCGAATGCCTTAGCTGCAGTAGTAAGGTTATTTGATTCATAGCCGGATTTTCTGTCAAAGAAGAATACACCGTCAATGCTCTTTTCCTTACTGCCGCCCTTCATAAAGAATGAATACTGAGCGATTTCGTTAAGCTTGTTAGAAGCGATAACCATCTTATCAGGATAGTTTGCAGAGATATTACCGCCGATACCTGTAAGAGAATGAACGGTTACACCGTTTTCTTCTTGGTCAGAGCCGTCTGTCTGCTGGAATGTAGTGTTGAAGTTATAATCAGCATCATAAAGAGCATTTCTGAAGCTTACTTCACTTGTAAGAAGCTTATAAGCTGTTACAGTATTGCCTCCATAAAGAACGTTGCCCTGATCATCAACGATATCATAATTTACAACAACACGGCATGTATTTGTTGTATCAGAACCTGAAACTTCGAACGGAACTGAAATATTAAGTTCAGCATTCTTACCCGGCTCAATAGGAGTTTCAGGGAAAGATAATTCCTCAGGAGTTTCCGGATTATAAACATCATATTGAAGCACGCTTGTAATCTTTACATAGTAACGTGAAAGCTGAGTAGGCTTGCCGTCCTTGATGTACGATGCATTGATACCTACCGAGTTGTTTGTAACAGTAAGTACATCATCATAAGGTTCACCTGAAGTACAGCCTGTTACGGTGTTAGAACCGAATGAAGCAGTAGCCATCTTGAGCTGATGCTGACCAAGTGTAGTCAATGCATTAGGAAGGAAGCTGTTAACTGCCTGTACTGCGAAACAGATACCTCTGATAATAGAATCAGAGTAGGTCTTAGGACCGTTTGTACCGTATCCGCCGAACTCTACAAAGTTACAGATAAGCTTTTGGAATGCACCCAAGCTCTTGCTTGTACCTGCGAGTACCTTAACCTGGAAGAAATCATCAAACGGATGAGCACTTGTAGCATCAGGAACGATTGTCTTAAAGCTCTGTCCGCTGTAACGTGCGCCAAACAATCCGTTAATGAGATCCTTAAGTAAATCATAAATTGTTACGACGATTGAAGTCTTTTGGATAGGCTGTGCAGAAACAATTGTAAATAACTGGTTAAGGAAGTTAGATACGCCGCAAAGACCTGTCTTTGAATTTTCTTTACCAATATCAAGGAATGAAAGAACAATGTTGTTCCAAATAAGTTCCTCTGAATTGAATTTAGCATAACCTGTACCCTGAAGTGTACCGAGAACAGGCATAAGCTTATTAGCTATTGCATTAATGTTTTCCCAAAGAGTATTCTTTGTTGTGATAAGGCTGTTGCCGTTTTTATCACAAATACCGAGGAGAGCACCTACGCCCATAGCTCTTTCGCCCTTATTTACAGCCTTCTCCATTGCGTGGTCGCCGGCATAGTAGCAAACTACAGAATTAAGAAGGTCAAAGAGTGTTGTTTTAGAATCAACAGCTGCTGACTCTGTCTTCCAAGTATTGCCGTTTTCGTCCTCAAGAGGAACGTAAGCCTCAATTACATAAGCAATTGCGTCACGAGCCATTGGAAGAATTGTGCCTTCAAGTGTTGCATTGATTGTTCCATCGCTGTCAATCTTAACAAGCTTTGAATAATCCTTGTTAGGCATTGAGTATGATAAATACTCCTTAAGGCATACATAAGCTACTGCTTCTGCATCCTTACATCCGTCCCAATCAGAAGGATGGATAATTTTCTCAAGCTTGCCTGCGCCAAGATTTACCTGACCGATACAAGCAACGAGCATAGGAATCATTGCTTCTTCAAGATTCTTCTCTGTAAGATCAGCGTTAGCGCCGTTCTTTGCGTAGAAAGCTTTAAGAATGTTAGCGTCTGTAGCGTTTGCTGTGTACTGAACCATCTTGCAAGCGTTGCCAACGAGTGTTGAAACGATTGTCTTAATTGCTGCTGCGTCAATAGTTGCAAAATCACCGGTTGTTGTCATTTCAGGACGTGTGCCGATAACGTTGCCGCGCTGCGGGAACAAGTCCTTAACTGCTGCAACAAGTGCGTCATTAAAGCCTGCTACCATTGAGCTGTACTTTGAATAGCTTTCGCTAAAGAACTTATCGAGGTTTGGAGTACCTGTTTCTGCAAAGTAAAGATTGATAGGACCTGTTGTTACGTTAAAGCCGTAATCAGCAAGTGGGCTGTATCTTAACTTAGCGAAAAGTCTCGTTGCGTCGATATCTTTCCAAGAACCTGTTGAGTTCTCGGCAGCTGTACGATCATAAGTTACCGTCTTCTTAACATAAGCAAGAAAATCATCTGCTGTGTCAAACTTATAATCCTTATATACTGCATTTGCCCATTGATTGAGCTTAGCCGGTGTATAGTTTGCAGCAACATCATTATCATTCCACTCGCCCTTTTGGTCGAAGAAATAATAATAGTTGTTATCAAAGTTAGCGCCGTGACCCTTATCAAATCCGTCATTTACGTGAAGGAGTTTGACTGTACCCTTGAGAACTGTATCCCAAGCAAGGTCAAGAGCTCTGTAACCGAAATCAAAAAGATTATCGGTTGCCTTAAGTGTTACCTTTGTGGTTGATTCTGTTGCATAACCGTTTTTGTCAGGAGCACCATAAGCAAAAAGAAGAACGTTAAGAGGATTACCCTCATCATCTTTAAATTCATCTGAATATACAAGGTTAGGGTCATAACCAAGCTTTGCAGCTGCAGTAGCATAGTCAGAACCACTTGCCTTCATTTCAGCTTTAATCTTCAAATAACGTGTAGCCGATGTATCCTGAATTGCTGTTTGCGAATCAGCATCTGTGTATTCTTGATTATATGTAACAAGTACACTAATCTTATCAAGAAGCTCTGTTGTGAGTTTATTAATAAGCTGGTCATCATAAACCCATGTTGCAGTACCGTTCTTGAAATTATTAATTTCATCTTCTGTATACCAATTAGTATATTGGAAAATAAGGTTTTGAGCAACATTGTATACTAAGTTTGTTTTATACTTCGTATCTGTAAAGCCCAAAAGATTACCTATAATCTTATATACGTCAAGGTTTGCAACGTTACCGAGAGTACCGAGAGTAAATTCACCTCTAAGCACCTTGCCTAAAATATCAGTGCCGTTATAGTCGCAAGAAAGGTTTTGGAAAATACCGATTACGCTTCTTAAAATATCAGTTGAAGATGCAGTTTCTCTTGAAATACTCCAATCCTTAGTGGCAACAGCCTTAAAGTTAAGGTTGCCGGCATCACCGAGTAAGTTACCGTATTGATTAAGAAGATCAGCGACACCCCTAAGTGTATAGAAAATTTCATCAACACTGTGAGTACGTACCGGAATGTCTTTTTTAATAAGACCAAAAGCATTAAGCTTAAGTGTACGGCTGTTGCTGTCCCATGTGATATACTGGGTAATACTTGATGGAAGGTTTTCAAGAAGCTTATCAATCTGCGGACCGTATTCGGAAAGCATCAAATCAGCATAGTCAAGTAAAGCTGTAGCTACCTGTTCATCGGAAAGAATAGCCCACGCCAAATCGTTATATTCGATTGACTCGTCGGCATATGTCTTTTCACTGCTCATAGTATCAGCATAAGCAGTTAAAGCACCGGTAAAGCAGGAAGCTGCCATAAGCACTGCCATAAATAATGCCAGAAGCTTATGTGAAAACTTTTTTGCCTTCGTTTTCATTTTTTACCTCCATTAAATTTAAAATAATTGAATAATAAAGTGTTAACATATTGCAGGGGAGCCTGTCACAATCTCTGACCATCAGGCAATCTGAATTAGACTGAAGGTCGGCAAAGCCAAACCGTTGCACCAAAAACTGCGCAATATGTGCTTTAAACACATTATAATTATTACATAAGGCAACAAAAAAGTCAATAAAGACAAACGACAAATGATATTTTTGTAACAATGTCCAAAAAAGCAAACTTATTTTTGACACCTTGCACAAATTATTAACTAAAAGTTTACAATTTGTTTATAATTTGACACCAAAAAACGCTTGATTTTCCGCAAGTAAAGCTGTGATACTTTACACAAAATTTACATTTGTAAAGATGTTTGCCTTTACAAAGTGAACAGAATTTTACCCGACTTTATATGGATTATATTACGTTTTACAGTCAATTTTCTGTCGAATTATGTTTGTTAGACTTTTTATGTTGTAATGTCTATTTTGCAACTCTCTATCGTCAAAAATCAATGCTAAAATATGTGAAAATTCACAATAAATTCAAAATATGTTATAAAATTATTGACTTATAAGTTTTTATTTGTTATAAATATATTGTATTTGTTAATACGCGTGTGGATATCCTGCGCCTAAAAAGCAGTTTTTTGTGTAGAAACTGTGAACAAATACTGCTCGGCGCATTATCCAAAAAATGCGTTACCATACGACAAGTTCGTAAATCATATGTAAAGGAGAGAGAGATTTATATGAGAACGAGCAAAAAGATACTCAGCTTTTTCTTAGCTGTAGTAATGGTCGTGACCACATGCTCGGTTGGATTTACTGCGTTCGCCAAGAGTAATGACAACCCGCTTTGGAAAACGACAAGTGTTGACGCCGATTCGGCATTCGACACACTTAACAAATTGGCAGACCAGCTGCCTTCCCTTCTCATGGGCATTGAGGCAATAAGCAAGCCTGTTTATGAAAAGGGTGCTAAAAAGTTAGGTAAGACCGCAGCGGAACTTACCACCAAAGAAAAAGAGCAAATCGCAAGTGAAACAACACTTCAGGATTTACTCGGCGTATTGCAGCCGACTCTTATCGGCGCACTTGCAAAGACAAGCCAGTCAGACTTTGTAACAAGTTATATTCAGACAGGTATGGGTAATCCTGAAGATTATAACTACTTAAGCGGTTCAACGGGCGCAATTGATTATTTTTCACTTACTGCCCTTTGCTTAAAGTACAAAGACAACAAAGACTTATCTAAAGACACGAGAAATCAGCTTGACGAATGGTTATACGGTAAAGAAAGCGAACGTACCGTTTCAGGCTACAATGCCGCAGGTCAAACTATCAAGTTCTCAACAAACAGCCTTTGGTATTTAGCCGACCTTTATGCTCAAAAGATAAAGGAAGGTACAGACAGTGATAAGGTAGAAGCAATTGCTAAGCGTTATACCGAAGCTGTAAAAAGCGGTGCTGTTGAAACAGTTAAGCTTAACGGCGAAGCTATCGGTGACACTTATGATACTGCCACACTTTACCAGTTGAAGAACTTTGATTTTAAGCTCACAGCTGATGAGCAAGCCGTTGTTAACAACTATATGGGCACACTTAACGTTAAGTATGCAACATACGGTATCAACGTTAAGCTTAACGATTTGGCTGACGTTATTTACTACGACTTCGGTGTCGGTCAGAGCTTCATCTCAGCAAGCGAATTTATCAGATTGATAAGCGACGGCGGTGCAACATTTAACCAAACAGTTGACAGCACATCGCTTTATCAGGTTCCTATGACATTTAAGGGCTTCACAGTAAGCGACACCGAAAACAATGTTTATGACACTGTTAAGGAAATCGCAAGAAAAGCTGTTGCCGCTAAATTAGGCGTTGCCGAAGATGCTTCTTTCGAGACTCTTGCACAAAAAGAGGGCATGACAACAGATTACCAAATTGAGTCATATACCGAATATGTAGTAGGCAACACTATTATGACCGATTTGTGCAAAAAAGCACTTATGAACGGTAATGTCGACACAACCACTTCTCCGTATTACACTGATATACTTAAGGGTATGGTTGTACGTTTCGGTAATAACGGAAACGGCGTTGACCTCAACAAGCTTAATTCCGAAATCAATGCTAAGCTTCCAAAAGGATATGATGCAAATTGGCAAGAGGGTGACAGTTTCTTCATCAGCGATGACGAACTTACTCAGTTGCGTGCATTCTTCTCCAGCGTCGGCGGTGCAAACGCCACCACTAATGTTGTAACAAACTACTTTAAGGACGGCGAAGTTACCTTTAACGATAAATATGCCGACAAAAAGAACAAGACAGTCATTGTTCCTGCTTCACTTAAAGGCAGTTACACTTCAGAGTTTTGGTCTCTTATTGCAGCTAACCAAAAAAAGAATTCAACAAATTACAATAATTTGTTAGGCTCATTTGGCGGCTTTGCTAAAAACCGTTCACATATTGACAAAACAAAATACTTGCCTGTTAATTCACTTGTTGATGCTTCACGTTCAGACCCGGGTGTCGGCATTAACGCACTTAAGTCTGACTCTGTAACTAATTCAAATAATTACAGCAAGCCATTAATCAACGAATGGGTTGCAGCTTCTTACGACTACATTGTTACTAAGATTGCATCTGAATACTTAGGCGTTGATACAAACGACCTTGGCACAGATAGCACCACTTATACATACAGCTATAAGTATTCTTTCAAATTCCTTCTTAACGTTCAACTCGTACTTGATGATATTGTAAAGAAAAAAGCTTCTCAAACTTCAGGTATCGTTCTTACCGACGCTCAAAAGGAAATTCTCAACGGTAAAAATGTTGACCTTACAGGTTCGGCAGGTACCGAGATTACAAATCTTATTCTCAACAACACAATCGGCGATATCGTTGACCCAAGTACAGATATCGGTAAAACGGTTGACGCTGTGCTTAAGTCACTTCTTAAGACAAACGTAAATCTTAAGGACGCTCTTACCGATGTTTGGAAGAATCTTGTTAACGACCCGATTAAGACAGTCGTAAACCTTCTTCCTTTACTTACAGTAGTAATTAACGAGCTTCTTGAGCCTATTCTTTTCTCTGAAATCGGCAATTCGCAAAGAAATAACCAAGAAGGCTTCCTCTATTCTGTTATTGACCTTATTGAGCCACTCAAAAATATGACTGCAGACACCGGCTCATACATCGGAATCAGTCAGCTTGCTTGGGACCTCAACGCTATGCTTCCTCAGCTTATGCATTGGCTCCAGAGAGATGGCAAGTTTGAGGAATTCGGCGGTACTTATTGGAACGGCGGTAATGAGAAAACAGGCTACATTTCAGAATCTTCTGACGATACCTTTGTAACTAAGAACTTCTCAGCCGGCGACATTATCGCAACTCCTGACTACGTACTTAAGTATGACAAGGTTGTAGACAGCTACGGCAAAGCAATCACATACACAAAGAACAGCGACGGTTCTTATACCTATTCTTATAATGGCGTAAGCGGTTCTCTTGCAGATGTACTTGCAAACGTTTCAAGCACTACTAAGTTCAATGTTAAATACACATATGAAGCAGGCGTACCTAAGATTACAGGTATTTACATTGCCGATAAGGCTCTCAAGTATGCTAAGCTCAGCGACCTTGAGGGTATCCTTAAGAAAGCAATCACAGCTTCAAACGGACAGGTTGGCGCAGGTCTTTATGAATTGGTAACAGAAATTGCTGGCCTCTTCACTACTGCAGTTGACACATACGTTAGCACTCCTAAGTACAGAGACCAGGTTAAGGGCCATGATGACGGAGGAAAAGTCATCAACTCAGGTCTTAACAACCTTATGGTTGCAATTCCTCAGCTCTTTGACATTATGGAAAACCTTGCAGCTGACAAATACGGCGTACGCAAGGATGCATGGACATATTGCTACAAGGGCAAGATTGTTAAGGATTCAAACGGCGCAGTAAGCAACTCTAAGATGACAGAGTTCAAGGATTTTGCCGCTAATCCAAACCCAACAAAGATTTTTGACTGCTTTGTAGGTGTATTCGTAGAGGATTGGCTTGACGCTATTCTCGGTCTTGTAAACAACGTAATCAGCTCTAAGGGCAGTGAATTTGAAAAGAACCTTCCTATTATCACAGGTCTTCTCAATTCAGTAGGCGGTTTCACCGAAACAAGTGCTCTTACAGACCTTTTCAACAGTATCTTCCAGATTACACGTGACAGCAAGTACAGCTTCACATTTGAACCGCAATCAAGCGGATTTGTAGGTCTTGACAGAGATAACGCTTACTTCCTTATTACTAATGTAAGCAAGCTTGTTGACGTTGTTAAGGCACTTATCAATTCATTCAAGTCAAATAACAACAATAACAACAATAATAACAACAACAATAATTCTTCATCACCTGCCACTACACAGGCAGTTGCAACTCCTAACTCTTCAGTTGATATTTCAGCACATAAGAGCAGCGATATGAAGAACGTTGATAACACAATAGCTAAGCTTGATAAAACATTGTCATCTCTCCTTACGGATTCAAGCGTAAACGGCTATTCAATCAACAAGACAAGTAACATTATTGTCGGCGTAATTTCATTACTTTCAAATTACATTGGTGCAAATGCATCAAACGCAACAATTGATTTACTTAATACCTATTTATATTATCTTAATGGCGAGGATGCACGTACTCCAGATTCAAATGGTAACGTTAATCCTAAGGATATCTACACAAACGAAGGTCTTACAACAGTAGTAGTAAGAACCTATGCTCTCGTCGAAACACTTGTTGCAGGACTTACAGACAAGTATGCATACTCTTATACATATAATAATGGTACTGCAGACGTGACAGCAAAATACAATCTTATCAGTGAAGCAGTCAACGGACTTATTTCTCCTGACTCATTATCTGTAAGAATTAAGGACACAGGCATTAAGAACGCAAGCAAGAAGCTTTCTAAGCTTGACAGTTGGAGTGACGCAGTTAATGACAACGGTACTCTTAACGTAAGCATTAATTGGGGCATCACAGCAGGCAACAGAGATGAATTTATGACAGGCCTTTCAACCTCACTCAGACTTCTCACCTCTATCCTCGGCGTAGTTCTTATTGATACAGGCATTTATGAAAATGCTCTCTACCCTGTTCTTAATACAATAGCTCAAAAGACAGGCATCACAGTTGATACTCCTGCTAAGTTTGCAGATAAGAGCAATCCATACCGTGACGAAGTATTCACCGGTATTGTTAATCCAATAGTTTCACTTCTTGACAAGTTCCTTGAAAAGCCTGCAACAACATTGCTCAATCTTGTGTCGGCTATCGGCGTTGTATTAGACGATACAACAACTCCTACACTTGCATCTGTTGTTTCAAGCGCAGTTAAGGCTATTGCAAACGAGCTCAACGGCGCAGCCAACATTCTTAAGATTAAGAGTGATAAGCTTGGTGCCGCATCACCGTCACTTGCAGCGCTGCTTGAAGGTATCGTTACTAAGACATTCGGTGATTTAATCACAGTTAACGACAAGCAAGAGCTTGGACTTAAGGTTAAGGGCTATGCTCTTTCAGGCAACAACATTATTCCTATTATTAATACCCTTCTTGCAAAGACAGGTATTAAACTTAACAACATTAATTGGAACAAGCTTGGCAAGACAACAACTCCTGCTCAAACACTTGTATACGTACTCGATTATGTTGTTGAATTTGTAAAGACAAATCATAACCTTTCCACAATCATCGGTTTGATTATGGGCAACAACAAGGTAAGCTCAGGCGTTAAGAAGCTCATCAAGTATATCGAAACAGGTAAGCTTGACGGTATGGGACTTCTTAAGATTGTAGGCAAGCTTCTCGACTTCACACAGTCACCTACAGAAGTTTATTGGGCTTACAGCAAATACAAGGGAACTTCATTAAAGTTCAAGTACCCTGACGGTATTTCTTCTTATGATGCTGAATCTGCTATCACCCAGCTTGACAGTGCAGTTGACGCAGTTATGGCTCTTCTCACTAACTTTGGCGTAGTTGACGCATCAAATCTTAAGGGTGTTGTAAGCGGTTTGGTATTTACAAACGCTAACCTCACTTCACTTGCTAAGGCACTTTATGGTGCACTTGACAAAAAGACTATTTCACCTTATCTCAATATGGCAGGCATTACTGTTTCACCTAAGGGCGTTGCAGGCTTACTTATGGATAAGAGCTATGGTAAAACTTATTCTTCAGCAGCTAAAACCCTCAAGAAGGTTAAGAGCTGGAAGAAAGTTAAAACAATCAACTGGGGCTTCAAGGATGGCTCCGCAAAGGCTGAGCAGGGCTTCGTACATGCACTCGTTGCAATTCTTCGTCCTCTCAACAGTGTTCTCAACGTATTCCTTAATGAAGGAAAGATTGATCTTAGCAACATCACAATTGCAAAGGCTTCAACATCTCTTGATATTAAGGGAAGCGACGGCAAGGTAGCAAGCAAGATTGCTCTTACCTATGAGCTTAAGAAAGGTGTTCTTACTCTTACAGCTAAGGATTCAATGAATGCCGATTCTAAGCTTTCAACAATTAAGCTTGACCTTAACGCACTCAATGTCGGCGTAAACGGCATTAACGGCTATGAAGGTGCAATCATTCCTCTTCTTGATGTTCTTCAGGTAAGCAACAGCAAGATTAAGACATTTGCACAGTATCAGAAGGATTGCAAGAAGGCTAAGGATAACGTACTTCTTGATGTTCTTAATCCTCTTATGAGCTTTGTTGACCAAGTTCTCGACAAGCCATTTGAAACAATTACATCAGTTCTTCCTAACCTTGCATACTTCATTGATAACAACGGTATCGGCCAGCTTCTTGATAATCTCCTTGCTCCGATTACAAACATTGTTAAAACTGCTAAGTCAGCAGGTTTAGACGTTGATAAGATTATTTCAGCGGTTCTTGGCAAGGACCTCGGCAAGTATTTAACAAGCTTGCTTAAGGTTAGGGGCGTTAAGCTTAACATTAAGCTTGCAGACCTCAAGTCTTGCAACATTCAGGACATCGTTGTTCCGCTTATTAACAGCTTACTTAAGAAAACAGGCATCAAGCTTCCTGATTTCAAGTGGTCAACAATCGCTGCTCACGGCAAGGTTGTAACCTCTAAGTCACATGCTAAGAATGCCGAAGGCAAGTTCACCAATAAGGAAGTTGTTGCTGACAAGGGCGAGGTTCTCGTTGCAGTTCTCCGCTATGTGGCAGACACTCTTATTAAGAACGCTAAACCAATCAAATCACTTGTTTCTTCAATTGGTGCTATTAAGAAGAACAGTATGCTCAAGTCAATCATCTCAAGTGTATTCACTACAATCAGCATGGCTGAAAAAGATGATATCGTTCGTGCAGTATTCTACTTCTTAACAGGCGAACCTACTAATGCATTCTGGGATTACACCGCATATAAGACAGGCTCATTCGACTTCTCATATCCTAAGGGCGTAGACGTTGACTTCCTTAAGAATCTTCCTCCTATGCTTGACGGCCTTGTTGGCAGTTTAGTTAAAGGCGGTCTTAACAACTTAATCGGCGGCCTCCTCTTCAAGGATGACATTGTTAACTCACTTCTCACCGGTCTTTACGGTGCAGTTGAAAAGGTTAAGGTTGGCGACGGCTCACTCGTTTCCCTCCTTGCACAAACAGGTATCGACTTCTCAACAAGCAATGTTGCTAAGCTCCTTACAGACGAAACTTACGGCAAAACTTATGCAGCTAATGCAAGCGTAATCGCTAAGGCTGGTTCTTGGTCAAAGGTTAATACATCAGCTCTTAAGTGGGGCGTTAAGGACAGAGATTCATTCTTCCATGCACTCGTTGCAGTTCTTCGTCCTGTATTCGGCGTACTTGATGTACTTCTTAATGACGCATACCTCGGTCTTTTCGATATCGTAAGAATCCCTGGTTCTAACGGTTATACATCATCAATCGTTCCTCTTATGGAAGCATTCTCAATGTATAACGTTAAGACTCAGTATCAGTACAGAGAAGATATGAAGAAAGCTTATGATAATGTTCTTCTTGACATTATCAATCCTATCTGGGATAAGGTTGAGGATATTCTCAATGCTCCTCTCGAAACATTATTTGAAATGCTTCCAAACCTTGCACTCTTCATCGGTAATAACGGACTTTGCCAGATTCTTGACAATCTCCTCACTCCTATCTCTGCACTTATAGACGCTGTCAAGCCTGTAGTTGACCTCAACACTCTCTTACCTGCCCTTCTTAAGGCACTTAAGGTTGACCTTAACTCTCTCCTCGGCAAGATTGGCGTATCAAACTTCAAGCTTGATATCTATGATATTAACGCAACACTTAAGCCGCTCCTCGGCGCTGACGCTATTGTTCCTCTTCTTAATAACGTTCTTGGAATGATTAAGATTAAGGGCACACCGCTTGGAATTAAGCTTAACGACATTAATTGGTTACAGCTTGCAAGCCACGGTAAGGTAATTACCGACGCATCACAGGCTGCTACCTACGGCACAAGAATTTACGTTAAGGGTAACTCTTCAGAAACTCTCATCGCAGTTCTCAGCTACTTAATCGAAACTGTAAACGCAGGCGACAACTTCAAGAAGATCAGTTCACTTGTAACAGGTCTTGTTGGCGGCAACGAAACAGTTTCAGGTGTTGTAGACCAGGTACTTCCTGTTCTTAAGGGTGATACCGATACGGTTATTGCTTCACTTGTTGATTTACTTCAGACAATGTCATAAACCTAAATCTGCAAACCGAATAAAAAATAAAAACGGGCAACTCTTCGGAGTTGTCCGTTTTGCTTTATATTAAATATCATTTTTCACGTTTTTATAATAAAATTCTTGTATTACAATATAAAATAAGATATAATAAATACGAATTATATCTTTTACTTGGTGGTGATGTTATGTTTCTCGGCAAAACAGCCCAAGGAAGAGTTGTTAAAACTATTAATTCTGTCGATGAGAACGGTTATGTATATCCTTTAAACTTAGTTCAAATCAAGGGATACAAAAACCGTTACGCTTTTGTTATGGGAGTGACTCACACGGTTTGCAATTTCGACGGACGAATTATAGCGGCACTCGTTCCTAAAGACCCGGAGAACACGGATTTAAAAACTATTTGGATTATGGCGTCAAGAAGTTCACGCTACATTAATCAAGACATTTATCAATACATTGATGTTAAAAACGATTTTCCTGAATATGAACTTGTCTGCTACTACGAATCAAGCGCAGGCGCAGTAGTATACAGGAGTATTAAAGGCAAGCTTCGCTTTTTGCTTATAAAAAATAAGCGCTCGGCGAACTGGGGCTTTCCTAAAGGTCACCTCGAAATGGGTGAAACAAAATACGACGCAGCAAGAAGAGAAGTTCTTGAAGAAACGGGGCTTCACATTAAAATTCATCTTGGCTACGAGGGTATATCAAAATATACGCTTCGCAACAATGTTGACAAAAAAGTTTCTATATTCGTTGCAACGACAGACGATTTAAAAACAACAATGCAAGAGGAGGAAATTGACGATTACAGATGGCTTGCGTATGACCAGGCTATGGGTCACCTCTCATTTGAAAATGATAAAAAAATACTGAGGGAAGCCGTTGATTTTCTCATTAAGCAAAAGCTTATTGTAAATAAAAACACTCCCACTGCGCAAGCTATTGACAGAGAAATTGAACTTAAAGAGCAAGAGCGCAAGGAAAGAATAGCCGAATACAGGCGCCAAAAATGGATTGAACAGCAAAACAAGCTCAGAGCTCAGCGCTATTATGAAAAGCACAAAGAGGAAATTGTGCGCCAAAAAATAATAAAAAAGAGAAAAAGAAATCAGGAAAAAAAGCGACTTCAAAATGCGGCAAACAATAACGTTAATACTCAAAGCAAAAATAACGAGTCGCAATCAACTGCAGATAAAAAGCAAAATACAACAACCGACAAAAAGGAGAACTGATATATGGTACAGGAATTTTGCAGAAACTTACAAGAGTTTTTAACAGCACACGGAATACCCGATTGGCTTGTAGTGTTTATTATTTCAGTCTGCCCTATCTTGGAATGCAGGCTCGGAATGTTTACAGCCATTGTGCTTTTGCAAATGAATCCTTTTGTAGGATTTATTATCAGCTTTTTAGGTAACATTTTACCTATACCGTTCATACTTTTATTAATCAATTGGATTTTCGATTTATTAAAAAAAGTTCCCGGAATAAACAAGTTTGTTTATTGGCTTGAGGACAAAACGCTTAAAAAGCGAGATAAAATTGATAAATACGGAATTTGGGGGCTTTTGATTTTCGTTGCCATACCGCTTCCGGGTACAGGTGGCTGGACGGGTGCGCTTCTTGCATCTCTTCTCCATCTTGATAAGAAAAAGAGCTTTTTTGTGATTTCGCTCGGTGTATTTATTGCCGGACTTATTATGACTGTTTTAAGTCTTGTTGTCGGCAACGCAGTTTTCAACTGATATGGATAAGGAATATGAGGTTTTAATTGACATTTGCCGCCACTATTTAAACGGCGACAAATTTATTTTCGATACAGACGTTAATTATAAAAAATTATTTTTATATGCAAAGGGGCATAACCTTTTAGGTGTATTGCACTGTGCAGTTTTAAATGCAAAGAATAAAAGCGATTTGCCCGAAAGCTTCTTAAATGCGCTTGAAAATAAATTTTTTGATTTAATTTTCCTTTCAAACGCTCAGATTAATATGCTGGAAGAGGTTAAAACGCTTTTTGCGTCGGCTCAGTGCCTGTATATCGCGTTTAAAGGCGCAATACTCAGAGAATACTACCCTGTGCCTGAAAGCCGTGCTATGGGCGATATAGACGTTCTAATCAAGGCTGAGGACAGGGACAAGATTAAAAAATTACTTATATCTAACGGTTTTGACTGTGTTAAGGAAAACGGGCCGGTTTATAACTATGTTAAAAACGGTGTTCTGCTTGAGGTGCACACAAAGCTTATAAGTTGTTATGATACCGAGCCGTTTTGCAGTGCTTTTGATTATGCAGAATTTGACGGCTTTGACGGAAAATTTGACGACAGCTTTCATTTTGCATATTTGATTGCCCACATGGCGCACCATTTCAAATTCTACGGGGCAGGAATTAAGCTTATTCTTGATTTAGCCGTAATGCTAAAAACTGCAAGTATTGATATTCAAAAGGTGTTTGAATATTTAAGCGCAGTTAAACTTGAAAAATTCGGTAAAACCGTTTTGACCGTTTGCCGCAACTTTTTCGGCGAAGGTTATGACTACGCAATTGATACGAAAAATGTTGAAAAATACCTTTGCGACTGCGGTGCATTCGGCAATGAGAATGAAAACAAGGGCGTTACCGTTGCAAGGAGAGAGCTTGAAGAAGGGAAAAAATATTCGCCCTTTATGGCGAAACTCAGGCTTCTCTTTCCGCCTTACAAAAAGCTTAAAGAAATTGATTATATCAAATTTATCGACGGAAGACCTTGGCTTATTTTATATGCTTGGATTTATCGAATAATTTACAATTTTAAAAACAGAAAAGAATTTACGTTAAATGCAGTAAATTCACTTGATGATGAAAATACGCAGGCTTTGGCTCAAAAGGAGTTGGAGCTTTTTAAGGAGATTGGTTTATAATGAAATATCTTGCTATAATTTTAGTTGCCGTTTTGGCAATATTACTTGTTGTGTTCATTTCTTGGTTTTTAAATATGAAATCAAACGGCAAGTGCCCGCTTTGCGCCTTGAAAAAAATATTTATCCCGACTAAGCTTACAATTGATATAAGCGAGGACGAAGAATATTCTGAAAATAAGGTTGCTCAAACTCCGCCTATGGGCTGGTCAAGCTGGAATACCTTTAGGAACAATATTGACCAGGATATTATTATGCAAACTGCCCACGCTATGAAAGACAGCGGACTTGCAAATGCAGGATATGAATTTATTAACCTTGACGATTGCTGGCAAAGCTCCCTTCGTGACAGTGACGGAAAGCTTCAGGGCGATCTCGGCACATTTAGCCGTGGTATCCCTAAGCTTATTAAGGATATTAACGCACTCGGCTTAAAGGTTGGTCTTTATTCTTCTAATGGTACTCTCACCTGTGAGGACCTCCCTGCCTCTCTCGGCAACGAAAGACTTGACGCTAAAACAATTGCGTCTTGGGGCTGTGAATTTTTTAAATACGATTTTTGCCATCACGACAGAATCAGCGGTGACTGCCCTGCAATTGAGCATATTGTAATTACCAAGCCAAAAAGCGCTTTTGAAATTGATTTAAGGCCGGAAGACGCAGAGTTTACCGGAAGAGCAAAGATTATCAAAATGTCTGACGTACCGAGCAAAAAAGCAATCGGATTTATCAGCCATGGTTCAGGCTCTGCAAGTTTTAATTTTGACGCAGACGAAAAGGGCGAATACGTATTAACCTTTGTTTTTCACAAGTCAATGGCTAAAAAGAAGCAGTATATGCAAATTCATATTAACGGCAAAATGTATGAAATTTTCTTCCCTGAAACTAAGGGCTTCAGTCCTTTAGGCAGGCAACAAATTATTGTTGAGCTTAAAGAGGGCACCAACAATATGACAATCAAAAACCCTGTAGCAACTGCGATTGACTCGTCATATATTCAGTATAAACGTATGGGTGACGCTCTTAAGGAAGCAAGCTCAATGTGGGCTAAGGTTACACATTCAGAAGAAAAGCCAATCACATATTCCATTTGCGAATGGGGCATGGCTCGCCCTTATCTTTGGGGTGCTAAAGCAGGCTCAATGTGGCGCACAACGCCCGATATAGCTCCCAATTGGAGAAGCATAACTATGATATATAACCGCACCTTGAAGCTTTATAAGCACTCAGGACCGGGCCATTGGAACGACCCTGATATGCTTGAGGTCGGCAACGGAAAGCTTGACGATAACGAAAACAGAGCGCATTTCTCGCTTTGGTGTATGCTTGCCGCTCCGCTTATGCTTGGCAACGATATCAGAAGCTTTGTATCAAACGGTATGCCCGATAAGGATAACGAAACGCTTAAAATTGTTACTAACAAACATATGATTGCAGTTGACCAGGATTCACTCGGCAAGAGCGCTAAGAGAATTAAAAAGGAAAGCGGTATTGACATTATTGCCCGTCCGCTTTCAAACGGCGATGTTGCACTTTGTTTATTCAATACTGCTTCTTCCACAAAAAGTGTCAACTTCAAACTTGATGACCTTACTAAGGACCCATACTTAGGCATTGAGGAGGCTCCGTCCGGTTATGAGCTTCACGATTTGTGGACAGATGAACGCTCAACAGGAACAACCATTAATGCAACAATTCCTAAACATTCGACTGTAGTATACAGAGTTAAACCGACAATATAACAATATAAACATAAATATAAGATAAAAAATAAGGATTAGATATGCGTAAATTAATACGAATATCTAATCCTTTTATTATTGTATTTACTTATTTAATAAGTGATACACCTGTCATTTCAGCAGGCTTGTCAAGTCCGAGCATTTGAAGCATTGTTGGAGCGATGTCGCAAAGCTTGCCGCCGTCACGAAGTTCAACGCCCTCGCCGCAGTTTACTGCAACAAACGGAACAGGGTTAGTTGTGTGAGCTGTGAACGGCTCGCCGTTTTCGTCAAGCATCTTATCAGCATTGCCGTGGTCGGCAGTGATAAAGAGATTACCGTTCATTTCTATAACAGCCTTTGCAAGTGAGCCAACACAAGCGTCAACAGTTTCAACAGCCTTGATTGCCGCAGGGATAATACCTGTATGGCCAACCATATCGCAGTTAGCAAAGTTTACGATAATAGCGTCATATTTGCCGCTTCTTACTGCCGCATTAAGCTTTTCCGATACCTCAGGAGCGCTCATTTCAGGCATAAGGTCAAACGTGGAAATCTTAGGAGAAGCAACAAGGATTCTGTCCTCACCCTCATACTGCTTTTCCTCGCCGCCGTTGAAAAAGAAAGTTACATGAGCATACTTTTGAGTTTCGGCAATACGAAGCTGAGTCATACCGTGCTTTGAAATATATTCACCAAAGGTATTAACAAGAGTTTCAGGGCCGAATGCAACCTCAACGTTTGGCATCTCGGCATCATACTGAGTCATACATACATAGTAAAGCTTGAAAAAGCCATTCTTTCTCTCAAAGCCGTCAAAATCAGGGTCAACAAATGTACGTGTAATCTCTCTTGCACGGTCAGGGCGGAAGTTAAAGAAGATAACGCTGTCGTCAGCCTTAACTCTGCCCTCGCTGCCGCCGATAACGGTAGGAAGCACAAATTCATCTGTAAGGTGCTTGCCGTCCTCGTCAACAGTTTCATAAGAAGCCTTAACCGCCTCAACTGCATTGTCAGCCTGAATGCCCTCGCCATAAACGATAGCAGCATAAGCCTTTTCAACTCTATCCCAAATATTGTCACGGTCCATAGCGTAAAATCTGCCCATTACGGAAGCGATTTTACCTACGCCGATTTCCTTCATTTTATCCTCAAGTTCATTGAGATATTCAACAGCAGATGAAGGCGGAACGTCACGGCCGTCAAGAAGAGCGTGAACGTAAACATTCTCTACACCGTTATTTTTAGCCATTTGTAGAAGATGATAAAGATGCTCTGAATGAGAATGAACACCACCGGGTGAAACAAGACCGATAAGGTGAAGAGCCTTGCCCTTAGCATTATCCATAGCGCCCTTAAGAGCAGGGTTTTTTTCAGCATCGCCGTCCTCAAATGCCTTTGTAATTCTTGTGAGCGGCTGATATACAACTCTGCCGGCACCGATATTTGTGTGGCCTACTTCAGAGTTACCCATCTGGCCGTCAGGAAGACCTACATCAAGTCCGCTTGCTCCGATATAAGTCATTGGATATTCAGCCATAAGCTTATCAAGGTTAGGCTTTTTTGCCATAGCGATTGCATTGCCGTAATCGCTGTCATTCTTGCCGTAACCGTCCATTATACATAATACAACAGGTTTTTTCATTAGTATTCCTCCATATTGTTTTTCACAAAAAGTGGGTATGCCGAAACACACCCACCCAAAATTTGTTTAATTATTTGCTTGCAGCCTTAACGATAATTGAGAAGTCCTCAGCCTTAAGTGAAGCACCGCCGATAAGTCCGCCGTCAACGTTTACTTTTGAAGTAAGCTCATCAGCATTCTTAGCGTTCATTGAGCCGCCGTACTGAATTGTTACTGTTTCTGCAACATCAGCACCGTAAGCCTCTGCAATAGCTGCACGAACATATCCGTTACCCTCGTCAGCCTGGTCAGCAGTAGCAGTCTTGCCTGTACCGATTGCCCAGATTGGCTCGTAAGCGATTACAACATTTTTAAGCTGGTCAGCAGTTACATTTGTAAGTGCCATCTTTGTTTGATACTTAAGAAGTGTTTCTGTATAACCAAGCTCTCTCTGCTCAAGAGTTTCACCAACGCAGATGATTGGCTTCAAGCCTTTTTCAAGAGCCTTAAGAGTTCTGAGATTTACTGTTTGGTCTGTTTCACCAAAGTATGTTCTTCTCTCGCTGTGACCGATTACAACGTATTCAACGCCAAGCTCAACGAGCATATCAGCTGAAACCTCACCTGTGAAAGCACCGCTGTCCTTAAAGTGAACATTCTCTGCACCGATTTTAATATTAGAGCCTTTAGCAGCTTCAACTGCGGCAGGAACATCCACGAAAGGAACGCAAAGAACAACCTCGCAATCAGCATCGGCAACAAGCGGCTTCATCTCATTGATGAGAGCAGTTGTCTGTGCAGGAGTATTGTTCATTTTCCAGTTACCGGCAATAATTGCCTTACGAAGAGTCTTATTCATAATAGTTACCTCTTTAAAATATTTTTAGTATAAGGCGACCAATGGTCGCCCCTACGATTATTGATAAATACGGGCACGGTTATGCCTGCTTATTTGCGACATTCAAAATTATTTGTCTTGGAGTGCGCAGATACCCGGAAGGTCTTTACCCTCAAGGAATTCAAGTGATGCACCGCCACCGGTTGAAATGTGGCTCATCTTGTCTGCAAAGCCAAGCTTTGTTACAGCTGCAACCGAGTCACCGCCGCCGATGATTGAAATAGCGCCTGAATCAGCAACTGCCTTAGCAACGCTGATTGTGCCTGCTGCAAAATTATCCCATTCTGAAACGCCCATAGGACCGTTCCAAATTACTGTGCCTGCACCCTTAATAGCGTCTGCAAAAACTTCCTGAGTCTTAGGGCCGATATCAAGACCCATCCAGCCGTCAGGAATATCGTCACTGCTTACTACCTTAGCCTCTGTATTCTCGTCATATTCCTTACCAACCTTGTTATCAACAGGAATAAGGAACTTAACGCCCTTATCCTCAGCCTTCTTCATCATTTCGCCTGCTTTTTCAACCCAGTCAGCCTCAAGAAGAGAAGTACCGATGTTATGGCCGAGATACTTCATAAAGGTATAAGCCATACCGCCGCCGATAATGATTGTGTCACACTTATCAATAAGGTTTTCAATTACACCAATCTTATCTGAAACCTTAGCACCGCCGAGAATTGCAACAAGAGGTCTCTTTGGATTAGCGAGAGCGCCGCCCATAAACTTAATTTCCTTTTGGATAAGGTAACCGCAAACAGCAGGTAAATAAGCAGCAACACCTGTTGTTGAACAATGTGCTCTATGAGCAGTACCGAATGCGTCGTTTACGAAAATATCAGCAAGAGAAGCAAGTTCCTTAGAGAAATTATCCTCGTTCTTTGTTTCTTCTGCTCTGTATCTAACGTTTTCAAGGAGCATAACCTCGCCGTCCTTAAGCTCGGCTGCCATAGCCTTGGCATTAGGGCCTACAACCTCAGCATCTTCGGCAAGCTTAACCTCAACACCGAGATACTCCGAAAGTCTTTTTGCAACGGGAGCAAGGCTGAATTCAGGCTTATATTCTCCCTTAGGTCTGCCGAGGTGTGAGCAAAGTATAACCTTTGCACCGTGCTCCATCAAATACTTGATAGTAGGAAGAGCGGCAACAATTCTCTTGTCATTAGTGATTTCGCCGTCTTTAAGTGGAACGTTAAAGTCGCAACGAGCAAGAACTTTTTTGCCTTTTACATCAATGTCTTCAATAGTTTTTTTGTTTAATGCGTCCATTGTTTTTACCTCTCATATATTAATTATGATTATAAATATTTTTAACCGATAATAATTATATATTATTTTGACTTATAATGCAAGATTTTATTACCATTTTGGCAATATACACAAGATTGTTTATTTTTTAACAATGTTTATGGACAAAATTGCGAAAAAACAGAAAAAAGCCTCCCTTTTTAAGCAGACAAAAAGGTTTATTTAATTTTGGGAAAAGGAGGAGCAGCGGCATGAGTGCCGTGGTGATTTTTAAAAATGGTATAAAAAAATCGCCACAAGCGATATATAGCTTGTGACGACGTGGTGGAAGAGGGTGGATTTTATCGCAGGTGCTTTGCACCTTTGGACTAATGTCGAAACAGTCCACCGGACTGTTTCTCTGTCGCTCCTTGCCTCGCAAGCTTCGGCGTTCGCTCCCATTAGTGGTTCGAATCCACTTTGTTTATACAAAAAATAAAAACCAATCACAAAAGTGATTGGTTTTTATTTGGTGGAAGAGGGTGGATTCGAACCACCGAAGCTGAATAGCGACAGATTTACAGTCTGTTCCCTTTGGCCGCTCGGGAACTCTTCCATATTGGAGCTGGTGAACGG
>OMGL01000819.1_pt1 | contig 22273 bp, 15 predicted proteins | sample 1645831 | NCBI WGS metagenome assembly OMGL01 (sample SAMN00849301, study PRJEB25192) | human gut metagenome | reverse complement strand
TCTCAGCTGACTGGTGCAGTTGCAATGATCCTGGCAGGTCTGTTCCATCGCCGGGAATGCACTTCTTGTCAGCTGGTTTGCGTAAATAACGATATTAACACCGTGTTCTGCCAGTTCTGCTTCCGTAATTGTATTAAATGAAGACGGAACAACCACAATTGGTGTTTCCTTATCCTCTGCACGGAATTTATCGCAGAATTCCAGTATTTCTGCCGGGTCCTTCTTACGGCTGTGAATCATAATGCCATCAGCGCCTGCATCACGGAACGCTCTGGCTCTGTTTAACGCATCCTCCATACCCTGCTCTAAAATCAGACTCTCAATACGCGCAATAATCATAAAGTCATCTGTCAGCTGTACTTTCTTGCCTGCGGCAATCTTGGCGCTGAAATTCTCAATTGTATCCTGTGTCTGTGCTACTTCCGTACCAAACAGGGAGTTTTTCTTTAAACCGGTCTTATCTTCGATAATAATGGCTGAAACACCCATACGTTCGAGTGTGCGCACAAGATATACAAAATGCTCTGTCAGTCCGCCTGTATCTCCGTCAAAAATAATCGGCTTTGTTGTAACTTCCATGACATCATCGATTGTTCTGCATCTTGAAGTCATGTCTACCAGTTCAATATCCGGTTTTCCTTTCGCAGTTGAATCGCAGAGGGAACTAATCCACATTGCATCAAACTGGTCAAATTCACCATCATTTTCCACAACTGTCTTTTCCGCAATCAGACCGGTTAAACCGCTGTGTACTTCAATCGTCTTTACAATCGGACGCATTTTAATGAGCTGTCTTAAACGTTTTCTTCTGAATTCCGGCATCGCCAGTTTTTCTTTTAAGCGGTCATCAACACGCTTTACATTTTCATTATAAGTATACGGCACTTCGATTAATTCGCCGCCGTTCTTTTCTAATACTTCAATGACATTGGCACGGATTGCCGCTTCCGGACCCTCTTTCCAGTTGTCACCGTGAATGACATAATCCGGCTTTACTTCTTCAATAATCTTATCATACATAATATCATGCTGGATTACGACTTCACTGACACCTTCCAGATTCTTAAACAATGCCACTCTTTCTTCAAAACCGATCGTCGGAAAACGGTTGTAGCGGATCATTGCCTCATCACTTAAAATACCGACAACCAGTTCGCCATATTCTTTTGCTTTGTTGATAATGTTTAAATGTCCCTCATGAATCACATCGGTACAAAAACATGCGTATACTTTTTTCATCTGTTTTCCTCTTTCTTTCTATTAATCATTATACACAACCGGAATCGCAATATTGTAATGTTCCAGTGCCTCACGGAATACCTTGAAAAATGCCGTGATGTCGTCCTCGTCAATCGCACCTAAAGCGCACAGACGGAAGGTGTTCGTTGTAGAAATCTTACCCGGATAAATCGTATATCCACGCTCATAACAGTAATCATGAACCTTCTCAAAATCCCAGTTCGGGTCGTCCGGATAAATCGGCGATACTACAAGACCTGCCTGCCATTCTCTCTTAATGGCATCTTTAAAGCCCAGCTCGTCCAGTCCTTTGTGGATTGCATTAAAGACGCGGGTATGTCTTGCCCACTTGGCTTCTTCGCCTTCCGCAAAATACTCTTTTAATGCCTGTATTGTTGCATAAATTGTCTGTACCGGCGGTGTAAAATGCATTTCTCCTGTTTTTTCAAAGAAATGGTACTGTAAATACAGATTACAGTAATACGAACGCTTCGGATAGTCTTTTGAAGCTTCGATAATGTCTTTTCTTCCTATTATAAAGGAAAGACCTGTCATCGCCATCAGTCCCTTTTGTGCCGATGCCATACAGAAATCGATATTGTCTTTCTGCACATCAATCGGGCGCATTGCCAGTGTGGAGGTCGTATCAACGATAAATACCGCACCGAATTCGTGTGCCAATGCACCGATTTCACGGATTGGATTTAAAATACCGGTTCCTGTTTCATTGTGTGTGGTGTATACCAGCGCAATGTCCGGATTTTCTTCCAGTGTCTTTCGTACCACATCCAAATCAGGGCGTTCCAGTACCGGGAACTGCAGATTGATATGCGGCAGTCCGTAATATTCACAAATTTCCACGGCACGCGTGCTATATGCGCCGTTGTTGACTACCAGCACCTTTTTATCTGCCGGAAGCAGTGAATTCAAACACACATCAATGTTTAATGTACCTGAACCACAGAATAAAACTGATGTATACTGCTGTGGGTCTGCATGTACCGTCTTTAATAAATCTGCGCGTAAATCCTTCATCATAGAAGCAAATTCTTTTTCACGCGGACAGATATCCGGTACAACCTGTGCCATTTTTACCGTATCGGTCGTCGTAGACGGTCCGGCATTCAGCAAAATATTTCTTTTAATATTCATTGTCTTACTCCTTTTGTAAAAGCATTTTACATAAGTAATATATAGGTGATTTTTGAATCGTACATTTCATTATACATCAGTTTTTATTAAATGTATATAAATTTTTTTTAATACGTTCCGCATAGACCGCGGCTTCCTTTTCAATATCCTTACAGGACAAAATCTCTCCGGGGTCATTTGCCGTGAGCATCCGGATTGCATGGGCAGGAAGTGCAAAGCCTTTGTTAAAATGAAGGGAGCTAATCAGCTGCTCCGCACCGCTTCTGTATGCAAAAACTCCGGCATTTCCAAAGAAAAAATACTGTTTTTCTGAAAGCTTTTCTCCAAGCGGCTCTGCTTCTGCCACAAAGGCTTTTGTAAGCTGTAATTCCTTGTACTGTGGCTCTCGAAGATAAATTCCATACTCATAGATAAACCGCTGGCACAGCGGGTCAATCAGATTGGAAATATCCCGTCCGCGGTCAATATTTTCCCGTATTTTAGAAGAACTGACATCATCTAATTCACTGCCTAGCTCCAGTTTTATTGTGTCCTCATACAGGTTTTGTTTAATCAGCGGCTTTTCTGACCGCTTCCACAATACCCTTATGCCCTGATGAAAACGGGTCAAATGTTCCCGGAAAAAATGCCACTTTCGGTATCTGGGGTATTTCAAACCTGCCATACGCAAATTCATATGCCGTAATAAACCGGTACAGGTAACTAAGTGTCGATGCCCGGTTATAAAATGCCAGTGTCGCCTTTGACTGCTCTCCCACTGCACTCATCAGATGTTTTGCAATATAGGAAAAATAGGCGCATTTTTCATCAAGTGACAGCTTTTCACTGCCAAACAACTCATGTCCGATAATATTGAGTGCTTCAATACTGATAGATTCCTTAAAATGCACCAGGCCTTTCATCAGATATCCAAGCAGTACTTTTTTACGCTGTTCATATGCCTCCGGTGCTTTATCACGCCCCCGGTAGCTGGCGTAATTTTCCAAAATCGTTCCAATCGTATGCAGGATGTATACTCCCGCTTTTTCCCGCACCGTCAGGCGCTGACTCGCCGACATCAGACTACAAAGGTGCGTAGCAATACGAACCGTCCGCGCTTCCTGCGGATATTGTTCAATCACCACCTGTTCCATCATCGCAATATTAATCCGTTTCATGGTTGCACCCGCCGCTACTTTCAAATCGTCAAGAAACATTTTAGAAAGCAGTTCTTCTTTACTGCATCAGACGGTTCTTCTGTAAAATTACACGGAAACATCACATGACGGCACCATTCATAAACCGCCTGCAACAGTTCTTTACCTGTCATGTGAATTTCACTGCAAAGCTCCTTTTCACAGTATTGCATCAGCCTCCGGCAGCTTACCTGTTCCGAACGGATTAAAAGTGCATCATATGCTTCTTCTAAACGACAGCCTGCAAGAACCGATAAAATTTCTTCCTTTGTCATCTGCACCTGATTTAAAAAATCAATTTCGGTAAGCATTTGTATGCATTTATCCTTAAATTCCAAGTAATCTGCCTTCATCTGAATTCTCCCTGTGTATTTTATGATTTTCGACGATTTCCGGTTTTTAAAAGTCTTTTTTAGAAAATACCCTCGTTAAGCATGGCTTCCGCAACTTTTAAAAATCCTGCAATATTCGCGCCTGCAATGAGGTTTCCGTCCATGCCGTATTTCTTTGCCGCACTGTCGATGTTGTTAAAAATATTTTTCATAATCTTTTTTAACTTTTCATCAACCTCTTCTTCCGTCCATGAAAGCTTCATGGCATTCTGGCTCATTTCAAGGGCAGATACAGCAACACCGCCTGCATTGACTGCCTTTGACGGTGCAATCATAAATCCTGCTTTTTGCAGTTCTTCAACAGCTTCTGCTTTGGTCGGCATGTTGGCAACTTCGATTAAAAGCTTTGATGTCCCCTCCTCTATCATGCGCTTTGCATCTTCCAATCCGATTTCGTTCTGTGTTGCACAAGGCATATACACATCTGCCTTTACACGTCCCCACGGTTTCTCGCCGGCATGGAATTCCACACCGAATCTGTCGGCATAATCTTCACAACGGTCACGCAGGGAACCTCTCATTTCTACCATATAATCCACTTTTTCCCCGCTGATGCCGTCTTTATCATAAATGTATCCGTCTGGTCCTGAAATAGAAACGACTTTTGCGCCCAGTTCATTTAATTTCTTTGCAACACCCCATGACACATTGCCGAAGCCCGATAATGCAAATGTTGTACCGGCAAGCTTCTTTCCGATAGATTCAAATAATTCTTCCGTAAAATAAACAGCGCCGTAACCGGTTGCTTCATTTCTCCCAAGACTGCCGCCGTAAGGAATGCCCTTGCCGGATAACGCACCGTTTTTATAACCGCCGACAATTCTTTTATACATACCGAACATATAACCGATTTCTTTGGAACCGCAGCCGATGTCGCCTGCCGGACAGTCCGTATCCGGTCCGATGTATCTGTAAAGCTCTGTCATAAAGGACTGACAGAACCGCATAATCTCGCCGTCTGATTTTCCCTTTGGATTGAAATCACTGCCGCCCTTGCCGCCGCCGATTGGCAGTCCTGTCAGTGAATTTTTAAAAGTCTGTTCAAAACCTAAAAATTTGATAATACTCTGATTGACACTGGGATGAAGTCTGATTCCGCCCTTGTACGGACCGATTGCACTGTTAAACTGTGCGCGGAAGCCTCTGTTTACCTGAACCTTTCCTGCATCGTCCACCCACGGTACGCGGAAGGAAACGATTCGTTCCGGCTCACACATACGCTCTAAAATTGCATTTTTTTCATAACGGTCATCTGCTTCTACAACTGGTCTTAAAGATTGCAATACTTCTGTCACTGCCTGGATAAACTCCGGCTCATTACTGTTTTTTTCAGATACTTCCTTGATTACTTCATCTACATATGCCATCAGACATTACCTCCGAAACCTAAATTTTTTTAATTCTGCACGATGCCCGTCGGCAACCCCGTGTTTTTACAAAATGAAAAAGCCGTTTCCGAAAACACTGCGTATGTTAGACTTGTCAAAAAAAGAAGTCAATAACCTTTTCTTTGTTTGTTCGATAATTTTTTCTTTTTGAAATTTTCCTTAATTTGTAAAAGGTTTGGAAACTCAAATTTAACGAAAATAAATCCGTGTTCGTGAATATCCGGGGCATCTCCCGTATTTGATTAAGTTTTTTAAAGTTTTTCTTCTTTGTTTTCTTTACTTTCTTCCGGTTATTGTTTAATAAAATTAAGGGAATAAACGGGCGGTTTTGTGCGTTTTTTCTGTATCAATAAGACAATCTTAAAATCCGAACCGGATTTTTGAAATTTTTGAAAAAAAGGATTGCATTTTAAAAAGCGCTGATGTATTATCATTACATCGACATGTAGTATTCAATACTGCATGTGATTATTTTAAATACCAGTGCATATAATATTTTATAATGTATATGTCAAAACATAAAAATATCAGGACATGCCGAACACGAAAAATCCAATAAAATAATGGAAATGCAGTGTACTCGGAGATTGGAGGAAATTATGAAACATTTTAAATTAAAAGACCCCGGAAGTGCCATTACTCATTTTATCGGTATGATGATGGCAATGTTTGCCGCAACACCGCTGATTCTGCGTGCCATGCGCGCTCCGGATACCGTTCATGTCATTTCTTTAAGTATTTTTATTGTGAGCATGATTCTGCTGTATGCGGCAAGCACAACTTATCACACTTTTGATTTGTCTGAACGCACGAATAAAATTTTAAAGAAACTCGACCACTGCATGATTTTTGTACTGATTGCCGGTTCTTATACGCCAATCTGCCTGATTGTCCTGCATGGCCGCACAGGGCTTATGCTGCTGGCACTGGTCTGGAGCATTGCGATTCTCGGCATTATTTTTAAGCTTTGCTGGGTTACGTGTCCGAAATGGGTTTCTTCCGTGCTGTATATCGCCATGGGCTGGGTCTGCGTGCTTGCATTTACACAAATTTTAAATTCCCTGCCTGCTGCCGCATTTAACTGGCTGCTTGCCGGCGGTATCATTTATACGGTGGGCGGTATTATTTACGCATTAAAGCTTCCAATTTTTAATGCCCACCACAAATATTTTGGTTCACACGAAATTTTTCATCTGTTTGTCATGGCAGGCAGCATCTGCCATTTTATTATGATGTTTGAATATGTTGCGGTTCTTCCGCTGGCTTAATGCACCAGCGCGCCTGTCACACAAGCTTTGACTTATTACAAAAAAGAATGATATACGATTTAGAAATTGCTTTCATTTTCGTATATCATTCTTTTATTTTACCAGATATCTATTCAGATTTCTGTATATATGGTTTTGGTGTTAAACTTCTACGTGTCCGTTCACAACATTCCATGTTCCATACTGGTTATCTGCCGGTCCATTGTACGTCAAATCCAATGCACCGTTTCTGATATACCACCAGCCATAATCATTTAATGCAAGACCTGTATAGTTCCAGTCTAAAGCGCCATTGGTCATATACCACCAGCCATAATCATTTAACGCCATGCCGGTATATGTAAAGTCTAACACACCGTTAGTCATATACCACCAGCCATAATCATTAGCTGCCATGCCGGTATATGTAAAGTCCAATACGCCATTGGTCATGTACCACCAGCCGTACTCATTGGCTGCCATTCCGGTATATGTAAGGTCTAATGCACCATTCGTTATATACCACCAGCCGTACTCATTTAATGCCATTCCGGTGTAGCCAAAATCTATCATACCATTTCTGACATACCACCAGCCATACTCATTTTGCACCATTCCGGTATAGCTGAAATCTATCATGCCGTTGGTCATATACCACCAGCCATAATCGTTATATGCAAGTCCTGTATATGTAAAGTCTACTGTTCCGTTGGTAATTTTCCACCAGCCGTATTCATTTGCTGCCAGTCCTGCATAACTGTAATCAACTGCATCGTTTACATAATACCGCCATACACCATCTGCATCGAAAACCAGTCCATTGCGGCCGGCCGGCTGCGGGGTATCTTCAACATGAAGCTTTACTGCGCCGAACTTCTTATTACCGTCTGCATCTGTGTTGTATACACAGGCAAGCAGTGCGCCGTCGTCTGTTTCAAAGAAGTCATATAAGCCATACTGTTCATTTGTCATTAAGACATTGCCGTTGTGGTCGCAAATCATATATGCCTTATAATCATCTTCAATGGATTTACGCGTATATACCAGTAAATAATCCTTCGTTCCGTCTATATCTGCATATCCCTGATAATCGGAAATTATTTTATTCCCCTGTGCATTATACAGGTCTGTTGTATAAGCACCTGCTGCATTTCTGTTTACCCCACTGATATAGGCTTCTGATGTATGTCTGCGATTATTTGGGATTCTTCCCTTTTCCTGATAAATGTCACTATATACTCCCGTAAGATTACCATTTTTATCTAACAGGCTATATGTTCCGTCTGTATTCTGTATCCGGAATACATACTTCTCATTTGCATAATACATTCTATACGTGGACTTGCAGGCAATATCTGCACCGTCCGTAAATGCCGTCTGTTCATACTGCTCATTATACATTCCCGCAAGTCTGACATCAACATTTACCGTGTCACCCTCTGTATAAGTTTTCTGCTGTGTTAAAAGATAACCCTCTGCCGTATTGACTGCACCGACACGATTTCCCTTTAACTCTGTCGGATTCTGATATCCGTTTGCACCGTCATAGCCAAAAACTGTTCCGCTGTTATCATTGTCCAAGTCTAAAACATTAATGACAACATCTTCATTCATTGTATAATACAATCCGCTGATATTGGTATAGCCTTTCTGTGTACCAAGTCTTTGAATCTCATCCTGTACATTCATCGAAAAGCTTCCGTCCCGCTTATACCGTCTGTCTGCCGGTTCATCTGCGTGTTTTTCATATCCTGCGCTTCTGTCTGTTTTTTCTTTCCTCTGCTTGCCATTTTTATTCCTCTGCGTTTTTACATTTCTTTCATTTTTCTTAAACTGCTTTTATGCGTTGACCCTACATTTCATATTCCTTTGCATACAGCGCCGCAAACTGCACACCCAGTATGATAAAGAACAGCGGCGCAACCGTCACAATACTGTCATTTGCCACACTGTAGACCGCAAATGCCGCCGCCGCACAAAATGTCCAGCACGCGGTCGCATCCGCTAATTTCACGCTGTCCATGTTTGCTGGCTTTGAACTTCGCATAAAGCGCACAAACCGCCCAATCCCGATGAGAAATACCGCAAGCACGGCACAAAGCCCCACAATTCCCGTGTTCACCGCTGTCTGTAAGTATGCGTTGTGCGGCTTGTCAATTACGGTTGTATGCGTACCGTGGGTGTTTAAAAGTCCCACATAATCATTTTGCGGAAAATACATTGCAAAATTTCCTGCACCACGTCCGATAATCACGGTATGCGTCAACAACGGAAGCGTATTGACCCACGCATAGCCACGTCCCGTAAAGAGTGGATACAGCGCCTCTCCAAACCGCTTATTTAACGTAACGGACTCTGACAGCGCGCCGTTTTGTCCAATGCCGTAAAAAATATCATCCTGTAAGTAAAAATCCGCCGGTTCATCATAGCCCAAGTCATAATAAACCGTATTCTGACTGTACGTTACCGATACCGCTGCAAAACGGGAATCTGAAAAAGTGATCCTGTTTCCGTCATTTATTACTTCCAGCGGCTCACCCGCCTTGTTGTAAAATTCAAGCGTTCCGTCATTGCATACGGTAATAAGCGTTTCGTTTTCACCCTTTAACGTCAGCTCATTGCCTTCAAGCCGGATATCCTTTAATCTGAAAATACCGGCTGTACCCGATGATTTTGTCTGTGCATCCGATGCCCCTTGTGTATCCGCCGCATTTTCTTTATCTGCCGTGCTTTCTGCTTTCTGAACATTTGCCGTACTTTCATTGGTTATTGCATTTTTACCGATAGACATCAGTTTCCCGCCGCTTACCGCATTACACAGCACAAAGATAACCACTGCAACAAGAATCAATGCCAAAAGCTTTTTTATCTGTCCTGCCAGCCCTCTGCCTTCCATGGCACATAAAAAAATCAGTTCTGCAAATGCCAGATAAAAAGAGGCCGTCGATTTTGCCGCAGTCACACTGAATAACAGACCACAGACCAACAGAATATACCCGGCTGTTTTCCACCGTTTTTCCGATACCAGCAGCTTTTTAAACGCATACGGAAGCAGCAGAAGACAAAAGCCGCCAAAATAATTTGGATTGTAGAATGTAAGTGATACATAACTTTTATAATTATCCGTATTCATATTATCAATAAGCTGTGCGTATTTAGACGGTGCAATCAGACTTTTTACAAACGGCAGTTTTAAAACCGGTTCGTAAAAAAATTCAACTGCTGTAAGAACAATCGTTACCACGCATAAAACCAGCATTGCTTTTTCAAAAATACGCATTGTTTCTTCATAACAAAAATAATTCATTGCCCCGAAAAACAAAATACCGTATCCTATCAGCACAAAAACACCCTCGCCCTCTGACGGTGAGCCCGACAGCGCCAGCCCTTTATTTTTTGAAAATAAAAAAGACAACAGCACTGCCGCCGTATAAACGGAAAAACAAATCCATATTTTCCGGTTTTGCCTGTCACGGACCGGTGTCTGTGTAATCACATGGTCGGGAAATATATTTTCACCAATCATCACTGCCAGCAGGACGACTGCCATAACCACAAGCAGGACTTCCCTGTAATACAAAAAGAAATCAAACACGTATCCATTGTAATTTTCAAAGACATCTGCCTGCGCATCTGTCAGTTTCCAGATTCTTAAATACGAAATCCACGGAATCACCATTGCAAATACCGCAATCATCCACGCGAATACCCGCTTGTACCCCGGTACACTTTTATTTTTCATTATGCTTTCTCCTTTAAGTTTCTTATTGATTTATTATCCATGTTCCTTTTCTTTTCGTTTTATTATACCCGCCCGCAATCCCCTTTTACAAGTCCCACGCTGCATATTCCGTCTGTCTTTTTGCAAATCCGCTTTCCCGTACAGACAGCGTAACAAAAGGAGGCTTCCGACTGTTATGTCTGAAACCTCCCGCAATCTATAATACAAGCGCCTGTGTATCTTTATCTACCCACTTAAAATACATTTACTGCCTGTATACCTGATTTCCAATTGATTCGTCAATCTAAAAGGCGCTTTATTTTCTTATCCTTTGCATACTAGTCTTCAAAATACGCCGCCGGGTCTGCCGGTTCGCCGTCCTTTGTCAGCATAAAATACAGATTCGGGCCTTCTTCTACATAATATGCTGTCGGGTCGGATACTGTTCCCAAAAGCTGTCCTGCCACAACCGTGTCGCCTTTTTTTACCACCACATTATCTATCAGTCCATACGTTGTCACATAACCGTCACCGATTGCTACTGCCACGGTATTTCCCGTTTCTTCACTGTATGTTACGGATTCCACAACGCCGTCTGCTGCCACACCGACATTGGTTCCCGCTTCTGCCGCAATGCTGACTGCCGGATTACATTTATACATTCCAAGTGTTTTAAAATAAATGGTCGTATCCATGCTGTATTTTAAAACAATATCGCCGGTTACTGGCCACATCAGCGTATCACTTTCATCAAAAGAGTACGCCGCAGCCGGATTTGCCTTGGCAGAAGTCTTTGCCGCCTGCGCTTCCTGTGATTCCTGCGATTCCTCTGCCGTGTCTGTTCCTTGTGCTTCCTTACCGGTTGTGATATTTTCCTGCGCAGCCGAAAGTCCTTCTGCCTTTGCACCGGCATTGGCAGCTTCCGCATCATCACTGCCGTCTGTCTTTTCCGGAACCTGTAAAATGTCAGAATATTCCTGTGTTACATCTTCTGTCCGAAGTGCTACATTATCCTGTCCCGATTCATTTAAGTTGACGATATTTTCCTGATTTTCTTTTCGTCCGGAATTGACCGCCACCGAATAAATTCCGTATCCAAGTGTCAGAATAATAGCAAATGATATGATTGTGCCAAAGACTTTTTCTTTATTCAGTTTGAATCCACTGTCTTTCATATGAACCTCCATTCCTTTTTCCGCCAGATATCTGACTGACCTTTGATGTTAATATGATTGCCAGTTTTCATCAAACTATACGTCTGATTACTGTGAAACAATGGTAATTCCACTGTAAAATGCCTTTAAAATCTGCTCGTAAGAACTGCCTTGTTTTGCCATAAAATCTGCGGTATAAAGGCTTACACCCATACCATCACCTAAGCCTTTTGTCGTAATTTTAATCTTGCCGTTACTGTTTTCAATCGTCATTGCCGCAGACGATAAACCCAGAATTTTTGCAAATTCCGTTCCGCTCATAATGACATTACCTGCCTGTATTTTGGTCACATAACCGCTGTCGGTTTTCGACACAATCTGAATATCCTGAAACGGCGCTTCTTCGTGCAGCCCTGCCTGCTCATAGCCGCTTTTTATCTTTTTGACAAAGTCTTTATACGTAAATGTTTCTACCCTTAAATAATCTGTGCTTTTAATATCCTCCGGGCAGTCCACCGCCGCAAGATACGCATATTTTTCTTCTGAAATCTCACTCCCGGACAACGTCTTTCCAGCACTGACTGCTGTATATTTTGCCTCAATATATGCATTCTGATACATCAAAACACTGCTGCCGGTTGATGCCACACAGTCTGCAATCAACGCATAATTACTTTCATAATTTTCCTGCCATGATGCCTTCATCTGCTTTTCGGTGAAAAATTCCAAACCAAGGCTTGTACTGTCCGCCTGCATCGCCGCTCCCATCACCCGGTAAATATCGGTACGCACCATGACACTTTCCGCTTTTAATACTTCAATTTCCTGCGATTTGTCAAACCGTGCCGCAAGCACCATCACAATAAACTGATTCAAATCCACCGCCTGCGTGGCATTTTTATACTGAATAATGACTTTCCTGCCCTGTATTACGCTTTCCGACACATTCTGCTCAATTCTGCCTGTCACGGTGGCTGTTACGGCATACGGCACAAGCAGGTCTATGAGAATCACTGCTATCAGTACGGCGGCTTTATTTCTTAAAAAAATTCTTGTCCGGTTCATCGCGTTTTCCATCTCTTTCCGTAAACCTTTTAAGGTCTGCTATAACAGTTTATGAAAGAAATCAAAAAAAATGTACAGACAGCCGGGAAAGATTTACCTTTCCGGACTGCCTGCACAATTCCGTTTATAATCATTTTTATATCCGGTCACAGACCTGCATGATTTATCAACACTTCCATCTAGTTCATCGGAACGTGGACTTTCTTTAACTTCCAAATATCAGATACATATTCTTCAATCGTTCTGTCGGATGAGAACTTACCTGCATTGGCAACATTTAACATCACGGATTTCGCCCAGCCTGCGCTGTTCTTATAACGGGCATCAATCTGTTTCTGTGCTTCTGCATAAGAACGGAAATCTTTTAAGATAAAGTACGTATCTGCACGTCTTCCGCCCTGGTTACTCAGCAGTGAATTGTAAATATCACGAAACATCTCAGGGTCTTCCGGTGAATATTTACCGTTAATCAGCTCTGTTAAAATCTCACGGACCGCCTGATCATTGTTAAAGATTTCCATCGGGTCATAGCCGCCTTCATTCTCATAGCGGATAACTTCATCTGAACTCAGACCAAAAATCACTGCATTTTCAATGCCGACTTCCTGAACGATTTCAACATTGGCACCGTCCATTGTTCCGAGTGTCATCGCACCGTTTAACATAAACTTCATGTTACCCGTACCGGAAGCCTCCTTAGAAGCCGTTGAAATCTGCTCGCTGACATCGGCTGCCGCAAAGATGATTTCACCGTTGGATACACGGTAGTTTTCAATAAATACAACCTTAATCTTTCCGTTGATGGAAGCATCGTTGTTAATCACATCTGCCACATTGTTAATCAGCTTAATCGTAAGCTTCGCAATCCTGTATCCGGCGGCTGCCTTTGCACCGAAAATAAATGTTCTCGGTGTCATATCCATATCCGGATTTTTCTTTAATTCATTATACAGATACATTACATGCAGAATATTCAGCAGCTGGCGCTTGTATTCATGCAGACGCTTTACCTGTACGTCAAAGATGGAATCCGGGTCTACATCAATGCCGTTATGCTCTTTGATATATTTTGCCAGACGGACCTTGTTCTTTCTCTTAATCTGCATAAATTCCTGCTGTGCCTTTTCATCATCCACATACGGAAGCAGCTTCTTTAACTGCGGCAGGTCTGTTACCCATGCATCGCCAATCTTATCCGTAATCCATGCGGATAACAGCGGATTGCCGTGTAAGAGAAATCTTCTCTGTGTAATACCGTTGGTCTTATTGTTAAACTTCTGTGGCATCATTTCATAGAAATCCTTTAATTCCTGCTTTTCAAGAATCTCTGTATGGAGCTTAGCAACACCGTTTACAGAGTAGCCTGCGCAGATTGCAAGGTGTGCCATTTTGACCTGTCCGTCATAAATGATTGCCATCTTGCGGATTTTTTCCTGGTCGCCCGGATATTTTGCCTTGATTTCTTCAACAAATCTTCTGTTGATTTCTTCAACAATCTGATAAATTCTAGGAAGCAGTCTTGAGAACAGCTCTAACGGCCATTTTTCAAGCGCTTCTGACATAATCGTATGGTTGGTATATGCAACGGTCTTTGTCGTTACGTCCCATGCTTCATCCCACTCTAAGCCTTCTTCATCCATAAGGATACGCATCAGTTCCGCAACCGCAACGGTCGGGTGGGTATCATTTAACTGAAATGTAACTTTTTCATAAAGCTTTCTGCAGTCGTCGTGGTGCTTCTTATACTGGTCTACCGCTCTCTGGACGCTGGCTGACACAAAGAAATACTGCTGTTTTAAACGCAGCTCCTTACCTGCATAATGGTTATCATTCGGATAAAGCACTTCGACAATATTCTTTGCAAGGTTTTCTTCCTCAATCGCCTTCTGGTAATCACCCTTATCAAAAGAGTTCAGATTAAAGGTATTGACCGGCTCTGCATCCCAGATTCTTAATGTATTCACGGTATTGTTGCCGTAGCCGACTACCGGAAGGTCATACGGTACTGCAATGACAGAACGGTAATCTTCCTGTACAAACATATCTCTGCCGGTCTTTTCATCACGGTAAGAACGTACATAGCCGCCGAATTTTACTTCATAACGGTATTCGTCACGCTTGATTTCAAACGGATTACCGTCTTTTAACCAGTTATCCGGCACTTCAATCTGATAGCCGTCCTTAATCTCCTGCTTAAACATACCGTATCTGTAACGGATGCCACAGCCGTATGCCGGATATTCCAGTGTCGCTAAAGAATCCAAAAAGCACGCTGCAAGACGTCCCAGTCCACCGTTACCAAGCGCAGCGTCCGGTTCCTGATCTTCAATAACATTGATATCGATACCAAGCTCTGCAAGCACTTCTTTAATCTCATCATACGCCATGAGGTTAATCATGTTGTTGCCAAGTGCACGGCCCATCAGAAATTCCATAGACATATAGCAGACAATTTTAACATCCTGCTTTTCATATTCCTTGTGGGTTGCAATCCATTTATCAATGATAATGTTCTTGACAGAATATGCAACTGCCTGAAACTTCTGCTGATCATCACATTCATCGATATTCTTACGATACAGAAGCTTACAATTATCCTTGATATCCTTTTTAAATTCCTCTTTGTTAAAAGTATTTGTTCTAACCATCTGCGTCCCTCCGCTCACAAAAAGTTTCTGTCTTTTCTTCAAGAAAGTAATAATATACCAATAATTATACACTGTGAACCAGATTTATGCAACATCAGTATCTTTTTTGCTTTCCTATGAATTCCATCTTATTTTCTTGTCAGTTCGTAGTACACAATACTGCCCTGCAACAGCTTTACTTCTTTACGCTCTCCGATTTCATAATACGGTTCCAGCTTTGCCAAATGCTCCTCTTCGTGGACATTTACCATGTACGGGTTTACAATCAGCACCGCCTTATCCTTTCCCTCTGATACCATTTTGGAAGAAAAATATTTTACTTCATTATAGAATTCCATTTCCTGTGTATTTTCATTCTCATAAAAAACTCTCTTTTTCGTTTTTTCATCCCAGTTTAAGTAATAAAACGGAAGATTGCCGCAGATAAATGAACCGTTGCTGTCCGGGATATAAATATCCGTTGTATCCGGGTGGTAATCCACATCTGCAAGCACTTTATCATATGCCTTGTCAATATACGTATACTGCGTATTATAAATGAGGTAATCCCCGTAATAAATGCTGTTGATATCGCTGACCTTTCCCGTAAAACAAAGCGTTGTATTTCCGGTATCCAGCTTTAAAAACAACCCTCTTGTCACCGGGTCAATCGTAAATACGCACTCACCGGCAAGTAAAACGCCAAATACTGCCGTCACTGCCATGCCTGCATATTTTTTCTTTAAAAATGTGCTTTCCGGCAATTCTGCCGCAAAAAGCGCCATACAATAAAAAAATATCAGATACAGCAAAACATCACCCGCTACATTATATCTTGCCACCGATGCCGTAATATACAGACATGAAAACGATAAAAATGCAACAAATGCTCCGGCGATGCCGCAGATTTTACACGATGCCTGAATTTTTTTCCTGCCTTTTACTTTTAAAATAAACCACCACGCAACCGCAATGACAATACCGGCTGTCAGTATCCAATTGAAATTTAACAAAAACTGTTGTTTTAATTTAACTGCCACAAATGCCGGCTGAAAGCCCAGACAATTCTCTCCTGTGCTGTCCCAGCGCAGTCCCGGTTCTTCATTTCCGTTTTGTGTCCACGTTGCAATACCACCGATAAACTTTGTATAATACAGCTGTAACAGCGTCACTGCAAGAATTGCATATAACTTTACATCTTTAAAAATTGCTTTTACGGCATGGCTTCTCTTTTCTGCAATATGCTGGATAAAAATGCCAAACACCAGTCCGCCGACCAGCACCAGTCCTGTTTCTTTCGTCTGAAAACACAGAAGCGAAAAAAGCGCCGCAAGAACCGCCTTGTCATACACATAGCTGTATAACAGAAATATAAAAAATACCGCCAGTGCATAGTCCGGATTAAAATACATGGTCATACCGAAAAACAGTGGTGAAAATGACAGTAAAAATGTACACACCGCTGCTTTTCCTTCTGTAACCTGCGGCAGGATTTTTAAGAATATGCGGTACACACACCACAGCGCCAGTGCCGTCAGAATCAGGCTGGTCAGTGTAACACCGATGACTTCCTGCGAAAAAGCAAGTTCTCCCGGCAGATATACAAGGCAGAATCCCAGTGTCGGATGTCCGCACAGCGCATAATTTTCCACGAACTCTTTAAAACCCGTATATTCAAAATGATGTGTTCCGAGAATCAGCCGATAATAATATTCTCCCGAATCCCAGCGCGGAAGCTGTGAAAGCAGCGGCACACGACATAAAACTGCAATAAAAATAAGAATCAGTACCCACTTATGCGTATTGAAAAATTGTCGTATATTTTGCAGCGAAGCATTTTCCATACACAGATTTAACAGATATTCTGTGATAAAATAAGCCGCAGCGAAAAAAATCATTACCAGATAGAAAATACTCCGGCTGTCTGCTGCCACCATATACAACTTATAAAGTCCGGTTGCCAGACAGAATGTCATCGGAACAATACAGACAACCGCAATCTGACCTGCGTATTTTTTCAGATACCGGCACACCAGAGCAATTAGCACTGCTGTCACTGTCATTGCCGCTATCAGGATACAAAGTGGTCTTTTACCTCTCCATTCCAGTATATAGCCGCCGTAAATAAATGATGTCACCAGCATCAGCAGCACTGCCGCCACTGCATGATACACTTTTTTTAGAAACTCCATATTCATCTCCATTCTTTCTTTACGCTTAAAACACAAATTGCATCAGGCATATTTTTGAAATAACCTGATGCAATTTGTCCGTTGCAGTACTGTGCAGTGTTACACTAAATTCTCTCTACGCCCAGTGTTACCTGCTCACCATTAATATTCCATTCTTTTGTAAAGCCTTTTGCTTCTCCCTCTGTAATGTCTTCTGCCAGAACAATCTTTGTAATCTGTGCTGCATTTTTGTCAATCAGTGCAGAAATCTTGTCATTTCCGCTGACCGTTACATGAATCTTATCCATTACTTCAAATCCTGCATCCTTACGCATGGTCTGAATCTTGCTGATGACTTCACGGATAAAGCCTTCTTCTAAGAGTTCCGGTGTTAAATTCGTATCCATAACAACCGTAATGCCCTTATCGGAGCTTGCCACAAAGCCTTCCTGCTGTGTCATTTCAATTAACAGATCTGCCTTTTCAAGCTGGATATCCTGTCCGTTTGCCTGTAAGGTGATAAATCCAACCTTATTTAACTCATCCATTGCGGCATTGCCGTCAAGTTCACCAAGCTGCTTTCTGATTTCACCTAAGAACTTGCCGTACTTCGGTCCGAGTGTCTTTAACTGCGGCTTAAATGTGTAAGAAGTGAAATCTCTGACATCGTCCTTGTATTCAACTTTCTTTACATTTAATTCGTCTGCGATAATATCGGTAAAGAAATCATCCAGCTTCCACGGCGCTTTAATGAACATCTGTCCGATTGGCTGTCTGTTCTTGATATTGGTTGCGTTACGGCATGCACGTCCGATAACAACGGCATTTAATACGTCTTCCATATTGTCTTCAAGCTGCTTGTCAATCCATTCCTTATGAACTTCCGGGAAGTCACACAGATGAACGCTGATTGGCGCATTTTTATCAATGCTGCATACAAGATTTCTGTAAATGCTTTCTGTCATAAACGGAATCATCGGTGCGGCTGTCTTACACAGCGTAACCAGTGTTGTATACAATGTCATGTATGCATTAATCTTATCCTGTTCCATGCCCTTTGCCCAGAAACGTTCACGGCAGCGTCTTACATACCAGTTAGAAAGCTCGTCTACAAAGTCTTCCAACACTCTGGCTGTTTCCGTAATCTTATAATTTTCAAGATTGTTGTCCACTTCTTTGACAACCGTATTTAACTTGGAAAGAATCCACTTATCCATAACCGGAAGCTTATCGTATTCCAGTGTATATTTGGTTGCATCAAAATTATCAATATTGGCATACAGTACGAAGAATGCATACGTATTCCAGATGGTTCCCATGAACTTTCTCTGACCTTCCGTTACTGCCTTGTCGTGGAAACGGTTTGGCAGCCATGGTGCGGAATTTTCATAGAAATACCAGCGGATTGCATCTGCGCCGTGTGTCTGTAACGCATCAAACGGGTCTACGGCATTTCCCTTGGACTTACTCATCTTCTGTCCGTCTGCATCCTGAACGTGTCCTAAAACGATAACATTTTCATAAGGTGCTTTGTTAAACAGCAGCGTTGAAATCGCAAGCAGTGAGTAGAACCAGCCTCGTGTCTGGTCTACGGCTTCGGAAATAAATTTTGCCGGGAACTGCTGTTCAAAAATTTCCTTATTTTCAAACGGATAGTGGTGCTGTGCAAACGGCATTGAACCGGAGTCAAACCAGCAGTCGATAACTTCCGGCACACGTTTCATCGTACCCTGGCACTTCGGACACTTGCAGGTTACCGCATCAATATACGGTCTGTGTAATTCGATATCGTCCGGGCAGTTGTCGGATTTTTCTTTTAATTCCTCAATGCTTCCGATAGACATCATTTCTCCGCAGTCTTCACACTGCCAGATATTGAGCGGCGTACCCCAGTATCTGTTTCTTGAAATACCCCAGTCCTGAACATTTTCAAGCCATGCACCGAAACGTCCCTTACCGATTGTTTCAGGAATCCAGTTGATGGTGTTGTTGTTGCGGATTAAGTCATCCTTTACTTCTGTCATCTTGATAAACCAGGATTCTCTTGCATAGTAAATCAGCGGTGTATCACATCTCCAGCAGAACGGATAATCATGTTCAAACTTCGGCGCATCAAATAACTTGCCTTCCTTGTCTAAATCCTTTAATACTTCCGGGTCTGCCTTCTTTACAAATAATCCGGCATATGGTGTTTCTTCTGTCAATTCACCCTTGCCGTCTACGAACTGTACAAACGGAAGGTCATATTTTCTGCCGACCTTGGCATCGTCTTCACCGAATGCAGGGGCGATATGAACGATACCGGTACCGTCTGACATCGTAACATACGTATCACAGGTTACAAAATGTCCCTTCTTATGCTGCTTTTCGGCAACTTCAGCCGCACATGCATATAACGGTTCGTATTCCTTGTATTCTAAATCTTTACCTGTATATTTTTCAAGAACTTCGTAGTCAACACCTGCGCCGCTTCCGAGTTCCTTACCTTCTTCAGCCTGAACGCCTGCCACAGTCTGACTTGCCTTAACAGCCAGTCCGCCAAGTACCTTGTCAAGCAGGGCTTCTGCCATATAATAGGTATAACCGTCTGCCGCTTTTACCTTGACATAAGTTTCTTCCGGATTAACACAGAGCGCAACATTTGACGGAAGTGTCCACGGTGTTGTTGTCCATGCAAGAAAATACGCATCTTCTCCCTTTACCTTGAAACGTACGACTGCGGAACGTTCCTTGACATTTTTATAACCCTGCGCTACTTCGTGTGAAGACAGCGGTGTACCACAACGTGGGCAGTAAGGAACAATCTTAAAGCCCTTGTATAACAGACCCTTGTCCCAGATCTGCTTTAAAGCCCACCATTCCGATTCAATGAAATTATTATCATAAGTAACATACGGATGTTCCATATCTGCCCAGAAACCAACTGTTGATGAGAAATCTTCCCACATACCCTTGTACTTCCAGACACTTTCCTTACAGTGCTTGATAAACGGCTCCAGACCATATTCTTCAATCTGTTCCTTGCCGTCTAAGCCTAACATCTTTTCAACTTCAAGTTCTACCGGAAGTCCGTGTGTATCCCATCCTGCCTTACGAGGAACCATATAGCCTTTCATTGTACGGTATCTTGGAATCATATCCTTAATAACACGTGTCAGCACGTGTCCGATATGCGGCTTTCCGTTTGCAGTAGGCGGTCCGTCATAAAATGTGTAAGTCTCGCCTTCCTTACGGTTCTCCATGGATTTTTTGAAGATATCATTTTCGCGCCAGAATTTTTCCGTTTCTTTTTCGCGATCGACAAAGTTCATATTGGTATCTACTTTGTTGTACATATTTTCCTCCTGCATTTATGATTCTGAAATAAAAAATCCCCACGTCCAGTAATTAGGACGCGGGGTCACGTTATACCACCTGATTACCATGTACTTAAATCCCTTATTCAAAAAGGATTTGCATACTTCGTTCCCATAACGCTGGAAATACGTCGAACTCTACTCTCCTGGGATTTCGATCCGCAACTCGGAAGTGATTTTCACTGTCATATTACTCGTATTGGCTCTCACCTGTTCCAACTCTCTTTGACTTTCCTATCACAGTTACTGTCTTCGTCTTCGTTTTTCACCTTTGGTTTTAAGTATAGTAATGATTCTTTCAGATGTCAAGTAAAATCCTTGTTCAGCCAGGCTTTCCATGCACAGTAATTTTCCAGTTCCCCGGATACCTGTTTCCAGTAAGCAAATCTCAGCATCTCATAATAACAGTCATTCTCATAAATCGGATACTTCAGTTCCCAGTCATTGTCCGGATTTGTTCCATCCATATACACAAGTCCCTCTTCCGTAAACAGCACGATCCCATGCCTGCTTCGGATGCACTGCCCTGCGGCTTCCTCCTTTGCCAGTCTGCGTGCCAGTTCATCCGAATCTACCAGATTCGGATAATCCATACTGTAAATTGTTGCAAGCATCCGCAATTTCTTCACCTGGCTTTCACTTTGCAGAAGCAGCCAGGTACCGGCATATCCATTACTGCGCATCTTCAATCCGTCAATCCCAGTCACCGTTCCTGTCCATATATAGTAGTCCGGGTTGAGCGGAAGAAAGCAAAGTTCTTCTATCCCTGTAAATGCACGCAGACACTCAAGCAGCAGGGCTCCCGCTTCAATGACATCAATCAGCCCACGTTCCTTGTCTTCACAGACTACCAGCACACGGTTTCGCTTCTCATCTTTTTGCAATGTCGTAATTGCCGGGTCAAACGCAAAAAATGTGTTCAGTTTTTTATCATAAACGGCCCATGCATTATTTAATTCTTCAATCTCTTCCAACCGGTAATTATCATTTTCCACGGGGGAGAGCATCCCCTGCGCCATCTTAAACAAACTATGCTCTGTGACATCCGAAACTGTGTGTTTGTCCTTCCAGTAATACCATTCAACCAGTGGGTTTTTTGGCTTTATCTCCCTAAGGATTCCCTGATTGATCCTTGACATAAGCTGCTGTCCCCTATCCATATCCTGATGAATCGTTTCCTGATTTACCAATGGTGCCAGATGAATGGTTGTATGACACCGAAATGAAATAATCGACATGTGAATACTCCTTTAATCTTTGTGTTTCCAGTTATACAGAAAATTTCCCAGTGAAGCCAGAATGATCAATCCATATCCTATCAGACTGTATCGATCCGGAATCTCCGCGAATAAAAGAAATCCAAGTAATGTTGCAAAAATAATCTGTGAATAATCAAAAATAGAAATTTTTCCAGCGGGTGCATAGGTATATGCTGCGGTGATCGTAAACTGTCCTCCCGCTGCAAAAAGTCCCGCAAGAAGCAGCGTCAACAACTGCCGCAGTGACATCGGCTGATAATGAAATACGATCCACGGTATCACAATAATACAGGAAAAGCAGGAAAAATAAAACACAATGACCGGTCC
>OMGL01000792.1_pt1 | contig 22888 bp, 25 predicted proteins | sample 1645831 | NCBI WGS metagenome assembly OMGL01 (sample SAMN00849301, study PRJEB25192) | human gut metagenome | reverse complement strand
TTTGTTTCACGTACAAAGTCCTAAAATATAGTTGTGGAGTTTTTTTCATGATTTTTTTTATGGAGAATTTATGAAAAGATTAGATTATAATTTTCATAAATTAATTATTGAATGAAATTAGATATAATGGTAAAGTATATTCATAAATTAATTTATGAATGGATGATGATATGAAAATATTTAATGAAATATTAGATAAACATACTAAAATGTATAACTGTAAAAGGGAAAGTTATATGATAAATGATGATCTTGAGATTTTGATTTCTCAAGATGGTAATAAGGTGGCTATGTGGGGCGTTAATCATAAGACTGATAGGTTTTTAAATTTATCTACAAAGAAGTTTAAAAAACTTATGGATGGATTTAAGTCGGTAAGTACTGATATGTATTCCAATGGAAATTGCTATTATATAACTTTAGGTACATCAAATAATGATAGTTTGGTTGAAGATGAATCTTATGAGGTAGAAATAGAGGAGCTAAAGAGTAAAATAGATTGTTTAAATGATGTTATAGCTAGATTAGAAAGAAATAATAAAAGATTAGAAGATGATGTTGAAAAATATAAAAAAGATTATTTATATTATTTTAATGAGTATTTAAAATTAAAGGATAAAGATTTTAAGAGAAATTTAGACGAAATGGACCAATTAAAGAAAAATTCTTTAATGCATAATGCTAGAGGTGCTGGCAGAAAGGCTAAGTTTACTGATGATCAGGTTGATGAGATAAGAAGGCTTAGGGAAGATGGAAATACTATAAAAGAGATTGCTAATAGATATAATTGTTCTGTTGGGTTAATTCATAAATTAATAAATGAAAAATGAAGAGGTGGAAAGATTATGGATATAGCTCATAAAATTTGTTTATAGATGCTTCGCATTGGTAAAAAGATTTTATGAGAGCTTATGGTTTTTAAACCTTCGGTTATTCAGCCCCTGTATGTCCAATGCTTTCACTTCGTAAAAACTAAGGCATACAAGGTGATGCTACAATATAGCTCATATTACATAGGATTTTTTGATTATGATATGAGCTATATTGTAGCTTTATTTATGTGCTTACTATTTACTACGTTTCAGCATTGGACATACTTTTCCCACCGCGCTCTCTGCTCCCCCTCCTCCAATCCCTTTGCTCTAGTAAAAATTAAGAATAGTATAGGATGATAGTTGAAGTAGGAGCAAAGACCGCTCCTACCTCAACTATCTTTATTTATATATTGGGGTCAAAATCTTTAGGGTCAAGTCTGACATCACAGATTGCAGCAAAAGTGGTTCGCCCACACGTGGCTCAAAACCTCTGCAAACTGTGATGTCAGACTAAAAACCCACTGCATTATTTATTTTTTATTTGTATTTGATTTATGAAATTTTATATAAGGCTCTGTTATAATTAAATGTTGATATATGATACTTTTTCGGAAAATAAGTTATAATGTATAATAAGATAATAGTTGTTAATTTATGGGGGGAATTTTATGAGCAAAAACAATGCTAAAAAGAATAATAATTACTATTTTCCACTTTTTATGGGAATGGGACTTGTCTTTGGTGTGATACTTGACCAGATAGCAATAGGATTATGTTTAGGTGTTGCTATTGGTCTTGCTTTAGATAATAATAAAAAGAAAAAATAGATTAAATTTGAATATTAATATAAAGAAAGAGGATATGTTAACATGCCCTCTTTCTTTATATTAATATTGGTTTAAAACAGAGCTTTATATAAAAAAATATTTTTTGAAGTGGATATTGTTTGTAATATTTAATATTACTCTAGTATTACTGTATATGTATCTATTTGTACTACTAAATTTTAAGGAAATACTTATGGAGTTTGGCTGTCGCCACCGCGCTTTACGCTGCAATCTTTTGAGCAAAGACCACTCAAAGTAGTTCGCCTACACGTGGCTCAAAAGGATTTTCGCTACAATCGCTAACTCAAAATCACTTTTAATCGAAAGCTGTATGTAAATTTGAAGCGTATATTTTTTAGTTAGTTATTATAATAAAAGATAGGCCTTTCGGCCATGCCCCTCTGACTAATCCCTAAAGCACTCACACAATTCACTACTAACATACTTCGCAAACATCATATTACATATCAAGTCTGCTACGTATCTTATCCGTTCATTTGTGTTCGTAGCTTTTTAGGGATAGCCATTCACTGCCCTAAGCCCAATGCCCTTTGTCTAGTTTTTATTGGTGCATGAATTAATAAAGATTATAAAACCTCCACGTTTTAGATAATTTACTACATAAGTTCTTTAAAGATTAATTCCATCTATAAACAAAATAATCCTATTTACCTGGTGTCGGTATTATACTTCTAACCCTAAAATACCGCATTGGATAAAACCGTTGCTCCGCTATCCAATGCTAATTATTTTATTGCTTGTAAAGATAAATTTGATTTATTTAAGAATAATATGTTTATAGATATTTAAGAGGAGCTTATGCTCCTTTTATATTTTATTAAAATAAAAACAAGTAGGGTTAAATAGAGTCTTGCAAAAGCAATGAAGTACAACAAATAGCAATAAAGTACAACAAAGTTCAAAAACAATATTGACAAAATAGGATGTAGTAAATATACTTAGTTTATGAATTAAACCAAGAAAGGATAGATAAAATGGAAGAAAAATTTTATACAATTGACCAAATTGCAGAAATATTAGGAATGCATCATAAAACAATAAGAAGATTTATAACAAAAGGTAAGCTTAGAGCCAATAAAATAGGAAAACAGTGGAGAATATCAGGCCATGACTTAAGTCTTTTTATGGAAAGTAATAATATTACTATTAGAAATAAAAATGAAGTAGAGGATGAAAAAATAGAATTTTCTACAAGTGATAGATTATTAAAAGATAGTAAGAGCAAGGTAAAAATATCTACAGTTGTAGATATTAATGAAGTAGATATGGATGAATATAGGCGAATATCTAATACTCTATTAGCGGTTATGAATAGTCAAAATTCTAAGTTAAGCAACTCCACTATAAATATACAACACTATCAAAAAGAAAAAAACTTGAAAGTAATGTTATGGGGAGATATTGAATTTACAAAGGAAATGTTAGATTTTATATCTACACTTACAGATATTGATAATTTGTAGAAGGGATAGACGATGAAATGAATTATAAAATAATAGAAAAAGAAAATAGAAGGTATATTGAAGTAAAACAAGCTATTAACTGTGAAGCTGATGTACTAGATATTATTGGTATATGTATTTCAAATGATACTAAATTAATTTTGTTAAAAGAAGATGTATTTACATCAGATTTTATAAATCTTAGGTCGGGTTTAGCAGGTATCGTATTACAAAAACTTATGAACTATAAGATAAAAGCATCAGCCGTAATAGAATGTAGAAATGGAGCTAATGAAAGATTTAAAGAGTTAATATATGAATTAAATAAAACAAATAATTTTAGAGCATTTGATAGCATTACAGATGCTGAAAATTGGATTATAGATACTATATAATCAAGGAGTACAATATGACAGTTGCATTTAAATCAGAAAAAGGAAAAAATGAAATTTTTAAGTATTATGAACTATTATTAACAAAAGGTTCTCTTAAACATGAAGAGTTAGTAGTTAATACAAGTTACGGAGAAACATTTATTATAGCTATGGGAAATGAAAATCTACCTCCACTTATACTACTACATGGTAGTGGAATGAATTCGGCTATGTGGAGACAAGAAATGGAGCTTTATTCTGAAAATTATAGAGTATATGCAGTTGATATGCCAGGAGAGCCAGGTAAAAGTGATGAAAATCAATTACCATTTGAAGGAGATGATTTTTCAAATTGGCTTAATGATGTTTTCAATGCTTTATCAATAGAAAAAGCAAGTATTGTGGGCATATCATTAGGAGCATGGTTAGGAACTAAATTTGCTATTAAATACCCAGATAAAGTAGATAGATTAGTATTACTTTGTCCAGCAGGTATAGGTCCTCAAAAAAAATCTTTTATATTTAAATTTATTTTTTATTCTCTGTTTGGAGAAAAGGGAATTGATAAACTTTACTATAAGATAAATGGAGATAAAGATATACCTAAGATAATGCTAAACTACCAAAAGTTAATTGCAAAGCATTTTAATTTTAGAAAAGTAACCATTCCTATATTTTCAGATGAAGAACTAATAAAACTTACAATGCCAGTTGCATTATATGTAGGTGGAAAAGATGTTATGCTACATTCTGAAAAGACGGCAAATCGATTAAAGTCATTATTAAATCATGCTAAGATAAATTTTATACCAGAAGAGGGTCATTCAATTATTAATCAGGGTGATGACATAAGAGAATTTTTAAAATAATTTATAGGATACAAAACTTTAATATATAATCTAAAAAGTAGGAGAATTTATCTCCTACTTTTTAGATTATATAAGCATCTTTAAAACCTTTATCCTTAGCATATTTAACTTGATTTAGGGCATTATTTTTATCTATATAAGCTCCAATACAAACCTTATACAAAGCATCATTTGTAGATACTTCTAACTCAAATAATTTAACTAAATTATTTTTAATAGCTATAGCTATCGTCTTAATATTAGCACTAACTTTTAAATCTTTTTCCGCCTGAGAATTAGAAATAAAATCTACTTCAATTAATGCAGCAGGCATTGTTGTATTTCTTAATACTGAAAGCTCCTTACTTAATTTCAAACCTCTGTTTCCAATGTTAAGAATCTTTGATACATCCGCACATAAGCCATTAGAAAATTTATTTAGCTTCTCATTATTATTTGAATATTGCCAGACTTCAACACCTCTTACAGTTTTATCACTAGCTGAATTAATATGAATTGATAAAAAACAATCTGCTTTAAAATCATTTGCTATCTTGGCTCTTTCAGTTAATGAAAGATATTTATTTGATAGCCTTGTAAACTTGATTTCAAGGTTACAACCTTTCAATAATTCATTAAGTTCTTTTCCTATAGCTAAAACTACATCAGCTTCATGCGTTTTATTTGGTCCAATAGCTCCTGGATCTGTGCCACCATGCCCTAAATCAATAACTAATTTTTTCATAGTATCCCCCTTACCACTTACTAACAAATTTATTAACAATATATGTATAATTTAATTATAGGATTGGGAGGGGTTTTTATGGAGAGAAAAGACATAAACGCACTATTTTTAAAAAATAAAATCGGCAAAAATAATTTTAAGATACTAATGGATTACCTGTGGTATTTAAATACACGAAAATAGTCCGTATTTTAGCTTATACGGACTTTTATAATTATTCACTATCATTTGTATTAAAAGCGAAGCTTTTAAGCTCTATGCCCTTAATTTCATTACTAACCCAACTATCTTTTATCTTTTCTTCTTTTTCATTCATGCTATGTACTTTATTATTGGACCTTGTGCCTTTTGATTTAACTATTTGAGCTTTTAATTTTTTAGCCTGAGTTTTTTCCTTTTTCTCTAGCTTCTTTTTATATTCCTCAAACTTTAAGTTTCCAAAACTTCTAACCATTGCTTGCTCTGTTATAATCCACGTTCTACCCATCTTTTTAACGTCTTCACCAATAACAAACTTATCACGAGCCACTTGTTTTCTTAAACATGAGTCATCTATCCCATAGATTTCTGCAACTTCTAGAAACGTATATAATCCTTCAAAACTACCCTTTGCCATAATATCACCTCTAATTTTAATATTCCCGTATACGTCCATTTTTAGTCCTTGGAACTAATTTATATATTCAATAAATCTATTTAAATACATTTTTAATTTCACTTAAACGTGAAATTGATATATCAAAGTTAAGTTTCTATTTTCACGTTTAAGTGAAAAAATAAGTAGAAATATTTTATTTCAATTCACGTTTTCGTGAATTGAAATTTAAGGGGGATTTAGCTTAAAAAATGAAAAAAATCAATGATGAAATACATATAAAAATGTAGTATTTTCAATGGTTTAAAGTATATCTTTCACCTATAAAGGACATAATATAACTATAGAAATAAAGTTGAAAATCACATCTAAGGAGTGGAAAAAATGCAAATATATATAGCTGATTTAGAAGGTTATAACAGCGGATATTTAAAAGGCGAATGGATTGAGCTTCCCACAGAAAATGAAGAAATACAACAAGCTATTTTAAGACAAAGTAAAAATGGTCAAAGCGACTTTGCAATTCACGACTACGAACTTCCTTTTGAAATTGGAGAATACACAGACCAAATAAAAATTAATGAATTATGTGAAACAGTAGAAGGATTAGATTTAAATAAATATTTAATAGAGCACCTTGAATATACTTATGGAATTGATTTAAAAAAATTAGATATACATATGATTAAAAAATATTTAGAAGATGTTTATACAATAGAAGCCAGTAATAACAACGAGTTTGCACAAAATTATATGTACGAGTTTTACGAGGAACTAATTGAGAGTATGCCTTGGGAGCTATCTTATAGCATAGATTACGATACAGTCTTTAATAAATTACAAATGACAATGAGCATAACAAAAAATCCTGAAAATGAAATATATTACTATTCAAATAACTAGGAGGTAAGCCAATGATTAAAGCTAAGAATAAAATTTACATAGGAAGCAGTAGAAGAGGGTATTTAAGCGAAGAAATGATATCTGTGATATATGAATATTTAGCAAATCAAGAAATCTATGAATTTACAAAGGCGAAGCCAAGAAAAAGTGTTTCGCCAACACGTTGCTCAAATCGGAGATAGATATTTACTAGAAATTGAATTAAATGACCACACAAAAGGACTATTGAAGGATTTAAAGAGTATGGACCGAGTTAAATTATATAAAAGAACCCACGCATGGGATGAAATATTCAAAATGGCAGATACAACAGTTAAAAGCTCCTAAATAGGGGCTTTTAGTGTTTTTATATGAAAGTTAGTATTAACAGATGCACCAAGGATAAAATCCTTCTTAAAAGCTAAGGAAGCACTAGCATTGGATAGCGGAGCAATGGTTTTATCCAATGCGGGATACCAAGCAATAACCTACCATACCGACACCAAGTAACTGCACTCTATTATTTTAGTAGGAGAAATAAAAGTATTAAGGACCAGTGCAGTAAGTTATATAAAACGTGGAGGAGCAACTATCTTGATTTGGAAGGATGCACTAAAGAAAAGCCAACACATAGGGCATTGGGCGACGGGGCAGTGAATGGCTATCCTCAAAAGCTACAAACGCAGCGAGCAAATAAGATACGGAGCAGGCATGATATGAAATATGATGTTTGTGTAGTATGTTATGTAGTGAGCAGTGTTTGTGCGTTGAGGATTAGTCAGAGGGGCACGACCGATAGGTCTATCTTTAACTATGAACTATCTAGAAAACTAGAAGCTATCAATATACATGAAACTTTCGATTAGGACATGGTTTTGAGTTAGCGATTGTAGTGGAAATCCTTTTGAGCGCTCTTTGCTCAAAAGATTGGAACGAAAAGCGCGGTGGCGATAGCCAAACTCTATAAGTTTCAAATCGAGGTATAGCAATATAAGTAAGCATATAGATAGTAGAGTATAAATAATAAAAGAAGTATTAGGAGCTAAAAGTATGAAAGATTGTAAGAATACAAAATTAAAAGTATAAACTGAAATCTAGAATAGTGGATATATAGGTGATATAAGTATTAATATTAGAAGAAGTGTGTTTTTTAGTCTGGCATCACAGTTTGCAGTGGTTTTTGCTGCAATCTGTGAGGTCAGACTAGACTCTAGGGTATTGACCCCAGCATATAAATAAAAAGAGTTGATGTAGGAGTGGTTTTTGCTCCTTCTTCAACTCTTATCCGATATTTATTAAAAAACTAATCGTTATTAATATCTTTTCTTATTTGTTTTGCTATTGCCTGAGCTAATAAAGGAGGAACAGCATTACCAACTTGTTTCATTTGAGAAGACTTATTTCCATAGAAAATAATATTGTCAGGAAAAGATTGTAATCGTGCAGCTTCCCTAACTGTTATAGCCCTATTTAAATAAGGATGAGAAAATCTACCAGATGAAGGTGTATCAAATCTAGTTGTTATAGTAACAGAAGGTTTTGACTTTATAATTCTAGACCATGTTCCACTAAATATAGATCCCGTTCTATGCTCAGGTGGTAAAACTTCTCGACCTTGCTCAGGTGGAATAAGTTTCAATCTTTCTATAGCTAATTCAGAATGTTTAGTTACTATGTGGTTATATATGTTTTTTGAATTACATCTCATCAGCTTCTGATAATTAGAGCTTGGCGTTATTTTATAATCTTGTAAAAACTCACCTTCCCCAGATGCTAGATATGCTAAGTCACTAATTGCATCCCATGCAGAAACTTTAGTATCTATCGGCTTAGGAAGATTAAGTTTTACATCACCTTTTTTACCTAAGATAAAAGCTCTTCTTCTCTCTTGAGGAACGCCATAATCATATGAGTTTAGGATACCATAATCTATAGAATAACCTATTTTATTAAACATATTGACTATTTCATTTTTAAAATATCCATCACAAGCTGTTAGCATATTAGGGACATTTTCCATAACAAAGTATTGTGGTTGTATATATTCAACAACATTGAAGAAATATTTAAATAGGTAATTTCTAGTATCATCTAATCCCAACCTAGAACCTTTTTGAGAGAATCCTTGGCAAGGAGGACCACCTATTACAATAGTATTATTTGAGTTATGGAAGTCTTTAAATACAGAGGATATATCTAACTTAGTTATATCCTCATTAATAACATGAGTCTCAGGATGATTTTTCTTGTAACTATCAGCAATGGAACTATCAATTTCATTTGCTATACTTATTTCAAATCCTTCTAATCTAAATCCTAAAGATAGTCCACCAATACCTGAAAATAAATCTATAACTTTATACATAATTTATATTCTCCATATCAAGAAGTGTAACATCAGAAGGACTTGCATCTTGTATTCTATTTTTAGCTATATCAAAATACTCACTGTTAAATTCAATACCTATAAATTTTCTTCTAAGTTCAATTGCAGAAACTCCAGTAGAACCACTACCCATAAAACAGTCTAATATAGTATCATTTTCATTACTTAAAATTTTAACAAAATGATTAATCAAAGAAATAGGCTTTTGAGTAGGGTGTTTACCAAACTTTTTCTCATTAGAAGGTGTTAAACTTGTTTCTACAAAATCATGTATAGCTTTTCCGTTATTATTAAATGTACCAGTTTTAGAATCATTAACAAAATAAATCCAAGCTTCAGTAGAGTTTATAAAGTGTAGATTCATATTTCTAGGCATTGGGTTTGTTTTATGCCAAATTCCAGTTGTTTTATAATAAAACTTATGCTTTTCAGCAAGCTTTATTAAAGATTCAACTTTTATTATGGACATGAATAATATAAGAGATCCTTTTTTCTTAAGGACTCTATTAGCATGTTCAAAAAAACTATCCATATGATTTATCCAAACATCATAGTCATCATCATCCCAGCCTGCATCACCAAAAAAGTTAGACCTCATTTTTTTTAAATTTGTTTGTCTACCCTTCATAAATTGAGCTAAATTATATGGAGGGTCTGTTATTATTAAATCAATACTATTATCATCTATATCCTTTAATTGTTTTAAGCAGTCATTATTATATAGCTTAAAATTTTCATCTATAAAATTCGTCATTCTATCACATCCTATATATTTACTTGATGATATCTTGTAAGTCAGAGTAAAATTTATATGTCCCAACTTCAAGTAAATCAATAGTTCTAATTTTTATTTTATTTGAACTATTATTTTTGACAAAAAAGTCATCTATAATCTTATCATTATTTATATTCTTAGGGAACAGTAAAATTATGTCTTCAACATTCGGTATACCTGTAATATATCCATTCATTTGATATATATCAGATGATTTAGCAAATTTATTAAGAATTTTCCACTTTGTATCGATTACGCTGACTTTAGAAGAATCTTGTTTTATTATAATATCTGGTTTTAAATTAACTCTTTTCACTTTAGGATTAGAACAACAGCTTAATAAATAATTATTTTGGTTCTGATAAAGCACATTATGTTTATATATTTTCTTATAAGATTTATAAATAAACTGTTCAAATAATTTATTCATATCTATCAAAAATGAATTTATTTTGTAACTTCCACTATTTAATCCCGAACCAATATTGTTTAAAAACAATTCGCAATAGTGTATAGTATTTTTAAAACGTTCATTGTTTCTATTAAAACTTATCCTATCAATAAAACTTGCTGCATCATCGATAGCTGAAATATTTTCAAGTCTATCTAACTGAGTTTTTAACTTAGATTTAGTTTTATTACTAATATTAAATCTAGATATATGAACTAATGTGGTTTTAATTATTTGATTTAATAAATAATCATCCGTTAGAGTCGAGTACTTGCAATAAAATTTATTTTTATTAAATAAATTTTTATGTAGATGTTTATTAAAGACGATTGATCCTTTTATACAATTTAAATTAGCTGTATTTTTTTTATATTCTTTATGTAACCCCTGATTTAACTGTAGGTTTAATTCATCAAGAAATATATTTATTAATAGTTCAAAAAATCCATTGTGTAGAAGACTAGATTTAGATTTAATACTATGCTTAATATTAAGTCCATACACTGTATTAATCATAAATATTAAACTATTCATAAGCTCTTCTTCATTACAAGAATCAGCTATTTTAGGTAGAATTTCTAGTGATGTATTTTTTAAAGAAATAACACCAATCCATTGTTGGGGAGAAACTTTATTTTTACCCCATTTAAATATTGATAAATTTTTTTCTATTTCTAAATTATGTAAAATTTCAGCGTCTTCTCTAGAGATAATTTTTTTTTCGATATCAGTAAACTTAGATATTTTTATAAATTCATGTTCTATAACTTTAATGCTCATATATTTTTAATATACTTTCTTTAGATATATCATCTATATTTTTAATACTATATATTTTTTTATTATCTATATCATAATCCCCAAAATATCGTAATAGAGAAGATGCATCAATTTCCTGATGAACATACAATGCATTCACATCTAAGATACCATTTTCATCTAAGTCATTAAGAACCAACTGAACTTTTTCAGGGTCATTATAAAAATATTCTTCAAGTAAAGGTATTACTTTATAGACAATAACAGATTTTATATCATCAAAATTAGAGAGATTAGCAAAATAAGCATGTCCAATATTATAATTGGAATCTAGTAATAGCTCTATTCTAGAGTTAATAGTTCTTAATAATTCAATGATATTAATACCATCTATATTCTCAGGATCTATAGTTGTATTTGAATATATACTTAAAAGTAAATCAGGATTACTTTTAACAGGAATAAACTCAAATCTTCTTCTTAAAGCAATATCTATATTAGAGATACTTTTATCAGCAGAATTCATAGTCCCATATATATCAAGGTTAGAAGGTATTCCAAATGGTTCCTTTGAATAAGGCAAGGTAACTTTTAGCTCAAGAGGCTGACCTTCTCGTTTGTCAGGTTCAATTAATGATAGTAATTCCCCAAAGATTTCAGAGACATTACCTCTATTTATTTCATCTATGAATATAGCGCATCTTTGTGGTGCATAATCTTTTGCTAGCTTACAAATCTTTTTAAAAATTCCATCCTGTATTTCATACTCAATTGAATTAGAAGAACTAGTAGAATTAGAGGTTGAATTCAATTTTGGCTTTATACCTTCTATGAAATCTTCATAAACAAATGACTGATGGAATGTTACGAATTCATATCTTTTATTACTAGAATTTAATATATATTCGTTATAAATATTAGATTCTAATGATTTAAATAAATCTATATCCACATACCAAGAGCCATTATAAGACACAAAAATCCTTGGATTATCATACGTTCCAAAAGGTGTATCAGTTGTAGAATGTCTAGTTAGTATTGTAGATACAGTTGAATTTGTACTGATACCAAGTTGAGTTAATTTAGAAGAAATATGTGAATTTGTAGCTATATTATTATTTTGTAATATAGTTAATGCAATCACTAACCACTCTTTTCCGCTAGATAAAGAACTTGATATTAGACTATCAGTTATTTCAATAGTAGTATAATCTTTTAATTTATTTTGTATAAAGTATGTCTTTCCTGTTCCTGGAGGTCCATAATAAATTATATTTTTCATAAATTAGCATCCTTTCTAAATAAAAAACCCTTATAAATATAAGGGTTTTATAATGAGATTAATTTTAAACCTTCTAATGGGAGTGTTACATTATCTACAACATTATATTCAACATTTAACTTATCTAGATTAGTTGTAATATGAATTAATTTTTTATCAGATAAGTATCCAAAAGTAGGCACATAATCTGTATATTTTATTCTTATTTGAGAATATCTAGGTACTCCAGGACGATCATTAGCTCTAGGAGGATTATAGTTATAGGATATATGTAATATATCTAGAACTTCCATAATTAAATTAGCTGTTACTTCACTTCTAACATCTACCGCGATTTTTTTTAGTGTTGTATCATAAGAACCCTTTGTATCAAATATTCCTATTATAAAACTTTTTAAAACAGTAGAATTTGAACTAACTAGGCTATCATGAATATCTCTAACAAAAGTATCTAAATCATAATCTCTTAGCTCCTCAAATAATGTTAAGAACCCTTTTTTACCAGCTGAAAATAACAATCTGCCATGTTCAGCACTTCTTAAACTTGGAAAATAATCATTCATAAATACAGAATGTTGCTTGCCAATGTGAGAAGCTATAGACTGAACTTTATTTAAGTGCGGTTCTAATTCACTATATTCTAGAGGTGGATTATGCCTAACTAGGCAAACCCAGTATTTATTATTATTAACATTAACTGTTTCACCTACACATAATCCACCTAAAAAATAGGCTAGATAAGGTGTTAGGAAGTCACTTCCTAAATCTAGATTAGTTTGTATTGGTCTAAATGTTTGTGTCATAAAAATACTCCTTTCAAATGAATTTGTTACAGTGAAAAGTATAACATATATGAGGTAAAATATGAAGATTTCATTAAACTATGCTATTGAGTGAATAAGGTTGGATGATATGATATAATTAATTGATGACAGTTGTCATCAATATGATTTGAGGAGTGATTATAATAGATAAAGTTAATTATATATTGCAGCTGCAAAGCGAAGGTAAAACACGACATGAAATAAAAGATATTGTAGGATATAAGTTATTAGATAGTATGACTAAGTATATGAGAAAGTATGGCTATAAAGTTGAAAATAATATTTATGTATTAAAAGATGACAATTGTCATCGAGAAGAAAATATTGAAATATCGACGGTTATACCAAGTGATGACAAAGGTATGACAAGAAACAATGCTCTTAATATAAAGCAAGATATGATAGAGATAATAGAGCATAAAGAGGAAATTTTTGATATGCTTGAATGGTTTAAAAATCGTGATGACAAAGGTATGACAGAAGTCATTGAGGTTATAAATGAAGGTATTAAGATGGATTTACCAGAAAGTGAAACAACTAGAACTACAATAAGAATAAATAAAATTATTTGGGATGAATTTGATTTATTCTGCGGTAAGAACAAAGAATTTAACAAACAAGATTTAATGGCTCAAGCATTAAAAGATTTTATGAGAAATAATAAATAAAATAATGTATGTGAGGTTTATAATGGCTAATGCAGATAAACTATTTGAAGTTTTAATAGAATATATAAAATTAGAAGGTGTAGATTTCTATAAAAAATTTACAGTAGAGGAAATTGGTGAGATATTAGATATATGTAGGGAAAAAGGAAGAATTGATATTAAAGACAATGATTCATATAATTATGCAATAACCTCTATGTTTTCAAATCAAAAAAAACGAGTGGAAAAAGAAGAACGAGATTATTTCGATTTTATAGATATAGATGAAGCTGTTAATTTGACAAGTATAGCTAAAGAGAAACCAAGAAATAACTATAAGTGGAAGCGATATGGTCATATAGAACTGTATATAAATGAAAAATACATAGATGAAATGGTTGAGAATATATCTAAAGCAGGAGATAATGAAAAAGATTTTATAATGTTCATGAAACAAAAAAGTTCTATAAAGTTACAAGGTAAAAAGGTGTTTGGAAAAAGAAATGAAGTTAATATATCTGTAGATAATTATTTTGAGTTAGATGGCAAAAGAGTTTATGTAGAAATTGATTCAGGAAATATGGCGAAACTTTTAGTAGGTCAGTATACTTTATTACATTCATTAAGTAAGGGAGATAAGAATTCTATTTTTTTTGTTATACATTACTATAAAGGATTTAATGCAGAAAGAACCAAAAAGAACTTAGACTATGTTAGAAATAACATCTTTAAAAATGATGGAATGAAATTCTTAGCTACTCATATTGATGATTTTAAGAAGGAATTTAGTGATAATGAGTTTACAAAGCTTATAAAAAGTATATAATTTATATTACGTTTGCAATTTCGACAAAAAGTGATAATGAAATAAATATTATATTAAAAATATAAACTCTATATTTAAGTTTTAAGTACTGGAATAACTTATGTATAGAGCTTTTTATATGTTTGAAAGTCAAGTTTGAGCCGACAAACTTGACCTTTTTTAAGTAAAATTATAATATAAAATTACCTTAACAAAACTTTAGATTGAAAATAAAAGCCTAATTAGCTATATTTAAATAAAGAAAAATCATAAAATATAAATATAAAGAAAAGGATTGATAAAATGCCAACGATAAGTATGTTTTACGGAATAATAATAAGAATGTATTGTGCACCAAAAGAACACGCACCTTCACATTTTCATGCATACTACCAAGATTATAAAGCAGTAATAGATATAAAAACATGTGAAATAACAGAGGGGAATTTACCTAAAAAGCAATTAAGGCTAGTTCTTGCTTGGGCAGAACTTCATCAAGATGAGTTATTAGCAAACTGGGATTTAGCTATGAATAGTGAATTACCATTTAAAATAGAGCCATTAAAATAAGAGGTGAGTATATGTATTTAGCTGTAAAAGAAGTTAAACCCATAGATAATTATAAATTAATATTAACCTTTGAAAATAATGAAGTGAAAATATTTGATATGATACCATATTTAGATAAAGGGATTTTTCAAGAATTAAAAGATGAAAATTTATTTAAAGCAGTAAAGGTAAGTTTTGATTCAATAGAATGGCCAAATGAAGCCGATATTGACCCAGAAACATTATATGAAGATAGTATTTCATATTCAAATTAGAAATGATGAGTTGAGGTAAATTTAAACCTTAGCTCTTTTTATTTTATATAGACATTTGGAGGATGACATGGCAAAAAGAGCAGTAGGATATTGCAGAATATCTACATTAATGCAAGTAGACAATACTTCACTTAAAGACCAAGAAGATAAAATTAGAATGTATGCTAAACTTCACGATATCGTGATAGATGAAATGTTTATAGATAAAGCAGTATCAGGAAAATCTACAGATAGACCAGAGTATGATAAGATGATGGATTATGTAAAGACAAATGATATTGATATGATTATAGTTTATAAAAATGATAGAATACACCGTAGTTTATACAATCTATTGGCTATGATTTATGAGCTACAAGAGTATGAAGTAGCTTTAGTAAGCGTTACAGAAATGTTTGATACTTCAACACCACAAGGGATGTTATTTTTACAGATGCTAGGGAGCTTTGCAGAGTTTGAAAGAGCTGTAATTAATGAAAGAACTAGAAATGGAAGAATAGCCCGATTAAATGAAAATAAGTGGGTTGGAGGTAAACCAGCATTTGGATATAAAGTAAATAAAGATGGTCAATTTAAAGTTAATGAAGAAGAAGCTAAAATAGTTAAGGATATATTTAAATTAAGGTCCAAGGGGCTATCATTAGCTAAAATAGGTACTAAGTATGGATTTTCTAAGCAGAAGGTAGATTATATCTTAAAAAATAAAAACTACATTGGAGTATTTGAGTACAAAGGAAAAAAAGAAAAGAATGATATTACTTTAGAAATAGAACCTATAGTATCTAAGTACTTATGGAATAAAGTCAATCTAAAAAAATAGGTGTGTAAAAAAATGGTTCTTTATAAATATGTGTATTTGTTTGTTCTCACACACCTTTGTTTAATATATAAGATGGCTATATTTTATCTAGTCTTTTGTAAAAAATATTAATTATTAATAAAAAATAGGGAATTAAGTAGGAAAAAATGGAAATACTTGCAATTACTGACTTTCGTAAAGCTATGTGATTAAAATGAAATGGATATTTTACTATGCAAATTATATAATGTCAAGTTTTTAGTAAAAAAATGTTGACAGAATAACTTGTCAATAGTAATATTGTATTGTAACAAGTGAAAAATATTGCACTACATATATAAATGTGTGATAAATAAATTATATAAAACTGATGAATATAAAAAATATTAAATATAAAAAAGAGACACTTATCCGGAAAATAAGTGTCTAAAGGAAAATTATATTATTTTTTAAATTTATTTACTATGTAAGTAAAGAAAAGTGCTTTACCTATTTCTGTAAAAAATGGATCTAAGAAATCCATGAGAATCACCGCCTTTCTGAGAGAAATTGTTAGAGGCAGGAATTTAAGATATGGAATTAGGAAGTGTTAGTTACAATCTGGAATGGTCCTGAGAAAACTACTTCCAAATTGTTCCTTTATCATCTTTAATAATAACACATAAATATACTAATTACAACAGCTTTTTTGAAAAAAGTTGTATTTTTGCGTTAAAAAAACCTATCTATAGTCTATAGATAGGTTTTTTTGTATACTTAAGAAGAATATTATTTAATCTTAGGAGTTATTATAAAATTTATCTGATATTTGTAATGTCGTAAGAATCTACTTTAGTTAGAAAGTACAGTCCAATCTAATAATTAAATATTATATACCTCATAGATAATACAAAGTTCTTAGAATTGTAATATTTTTCTAGTATTTCTTCTATATCTTTTAATTTTAAGATTTGAGAATAAGAAATATAATTATTATATAAAACTTCATATGGTGGATAATCTTTATATTTATATCCATGCTCATTTGCAGTTTTTCTTACTCCGGTTCCTTTTATCATCTTTAAAAATCCTAATTGTAAATGTTCTATTCCTAAATTAAATACATCATTAAATGAATTTTCAAAGCTAGCATAATCTTCATAAGGAAGTCCTGCTATTAAATCTAGATGCTGATGTATGTTTCTATATGAAGCTATCTTCTTAACAACTTTAGATAATTTAGTAAAGTCATCTCTTCTTCCAACAGCATCTAGTACTTTTTGATTAGTAGTTTGGACACCTATTTCAAATTGGAATAATCCCTCTTTACAATTAGATAAAAATTCTAACATATCATCATCTAATAAATGCGCCGTTACCTCAAAGTGATATGTAGTATAATCATTATCATTTTCCATAAGGAAATTCATTATCTCTTTTGCAAACTTCTTATTTGCATTAAACGTTCTATCTATAAACTTAATTTGTGATACCCTTGCATCAATTAAAGCTTTTAAATCTTTTTTTACTCTATCTATACTGAAATATCTTAATCCTTTAAGTGTAGATGATAAACAATATTGACAATTAAAAGGACATCCTCTTGATGTTTCATAATAAACAATTCTGTTTTCATATTCTTTAGGATCTAGATTTTCATACGGACTTGGTATTTCATCTAAGTTTTGTAATAATTCCTTAGGTCTATTTACCACTATTTCTCCATTATTTCTATATACTATTCCTTCTACATCTTCTATATTTTTATTACCTTGAAGATACATAACTAAATCTCTAAATACTAATTCACCTTCACCACATAATATATAGTCTACAAATGGATATTTTTCCATAGCATTTTCACTATCATAAGTTACTTCCGGTCCACCTAAGCCTATGATTGTGTTTGGTTTTACTTTTTTTATATTTTCACAAAGCTTTACTATATCTAATACATTCCAAATATATGTTGAGAATAATATTACATCATAATCATTTTTGTATATATCTTTTAATATATAGTCTAAATCATTATTAATTGTATATTCTCTTATATCTGCATCAACTAAATCTTTAGTATATGATTTTAAATATCTTATAGCTAAATTTGTATGTATAAACTTAGAATTTAATGTTGTTAATAAAATTTTCAATTATTTCACCTCTTTATTAAGATTATTGTATATTTTTATGCTATTTTTAGGTTAAAATAATATGTGTAAAACATTATCTAAATATTTTTTAATAGAAGGTTTTTACATATATTTTGTAGAATATTAGTATTATAATTATATAAGTTAGAAAAGGAGTTTTTTATGGAATTAATTGACCAAGTATCTATCAACGCTTTATCAAAGAGAGACTTATTACTTATTTTAAAAGCATTAGAATACACTAATGAAAATACAGGTCTTGAAGATTTTATCGATCTTAGAAATAATATAGTTAAAGAAATCTGTTTTTTAACTGAAACAACAGAAGAAGACTTTATAAACTACTTAGAGTCAAGTAAGTAAATTCTAAGCCTTTTTAAATTTCAATACATATAAGCCAGATTTAGATTTAATATTTATATTTAGTATATTATTATTAAAGTTCTTAGATATAATTTTTATCTGATTGAATATAGGATCATTATACGTATCCCCTTCATTAAGATTTATTAAGTATCTAGGATCTGAGTTTTTATCGTATACTTTTTTATTAATTTTATACTGTCTTAATTTAACTATATATTCTGACATCGATAAAATAAAGTCTATATTGTCTATATTGTGATTTTCATCATCTCCTAATATAGATAGTATAGATTTTTTTATACTTTTACTTCCAAAATCTTTAACTTCTCTATCTTCAATATATATATCATATAATATATTTAATAAACTACCTAAAATTTTCTCATCGTCATAATCTTGTACTTTTAAATCTATATACTTATCTATTTGCTGTATCGCATTTATTCTTGCCATATGAAACTTTATAGTACTTGCTTTATCTAATGAAATAGTAAATCCTATAATTTGTTCCTTTATTTTTTGAAGCAAGTCTTTATACTCTATTGTGTTATCTTCTATTATATTATGAATAATTGAGTTGTATAAAACAGAAGATAATATGTATTCAAATAAGTATTCTTCCTTTTTAAAGTATTTAACATACTTTTGAATTAATTCAAGTACTTCATCTTCACTTTTCTTAATATTAGTATTAGAAATTATTACAGGTAATAAAAGGTTAAGTATATTATTATAATTTGGTCTTTCTCCATAAAACTTATAATATATTAATTCATCTCTTAATCTCTTGTTATCTATGTATACACGTCTTTGTATATTATCATCTACTAAACATTTTGTGTTAATTACAATTAAATCTTTTAAATACTTATCCTCTATATCAAATGCTGATATATACGCTTTTTTTATTAAATTATCTTTCATAAATATTATTTTCCTTGTAATATTTTATAATTATTATTTTTATCAAGTAATTAGTTTAATATACTATATTATAACCTATACGAATCAAAAAAAAGAGACAGCTTATAAGCTGTCGTTTATACAGGGGAATAGTAGTGTACAAACGAGTGTATACTACTATATTACTTGCTATTATTATACAATATTACATTTTCAGATGTAAAGTATCGATTTTCGACATCCCTGTACACTTATATAAATTACATTCTTTCTGGTGCTTGCATTCCTAATAATTTAAGACCATTTTCTAATGCTTGTCTAGTAGCACAAACTAAAGCAAGTCTAGCTTTTCTTAACTCAGCATCTTCTACTAATATAGAGTTATCATGGTAGAATTTATTGAATGCTTGTGCTAAATCTAGGACAAATCTTGTTATTATATGTGGCTCGTTCTTTCTCATAGCATTAAGTATAGTTTTATTGAATGATGCTATAACTTTTAAAACTTCCGCACTATCTACATCATTTAATAATTCATAGTTAATATCTGTTGTAACTTCTTCTTCAGCTTTTCTTAAAACTGCACAACATCTAGCATGAGTATATTGAACGTAAGGACCTGTTTCTCCTTCAAAGCTTAGTGTTCTTGACCATGAGAATGTGTAATCTTTTATTCTACTGTTAGATAATTCTTGGAATACTACTGCTCCAACCCCAACTTGTTTAGCTATTTCATCAACATTTAAAGCATTTGGGTTTTTAGCAAGCATAGTTTCTTTTGTCTTTTCTATAGCTTGTTTTAAAACATCTTCTAAGAATACTACTCTACCTTTTCTTGTAGACATAGTACCTTCTTCTAATGCTACCATACCAAATGGAACGTGTACCATATCCTTAGCCCATTCAAATCCAACAAGTTCTAAAACTTTGAATAATTGTTGGAAGTGTAAGCTTTGTTGTGAACCAACTACATATATACATTTTTCAAAATCATAATTTTCTTTTCTGTATAATGCTGCTGCTAAATCTCTTGTCATATATAATGTAGATCCATCATTCTTAGTTATAAGTGCTGGTGGCATATTGTATTCTTCTAAGTCTACTATATTAGTTCCTTGAGATTCTTGAAGTAATCCTTTATCTTTTATTATATCTATAACTCTATCCATTTTATCTGAATAGAAACTTTCTCCGTTGTATGAATCAAATTCTATATCTAATAAGTCATAAACTCTAGCAAATTCTTTTAAACTTTCATCTCTGAACCATTGCCATAATTCTTTTGCTTCTTTATCTCCATTTTCTAACTTAGTAAACCAAGCTCTTGCCTCATCTTCCATTTCTGGGTGCTTTTCAGCTTCATCGTGGAATTGTATGTATAATTTTAATAACTCTGGTATTGGATTAGCTTCTACAGCTTCTTTATTACCCCATAATTTGAAAGCTACTATAAGCTTACCAAATTGAGTTCCATAGTCTCCTAAATGGTTTATTCTAACTGTATTGTATCCTTGAGAATCATATATTTTGTATAAAGCATTCCCTATAACTGTAGTTCTTATATGACCTATATGGAATGGCTTTGCTATATTAGGAGATGAGAAATCTATTACTATAGTTTTATCTTTTCCTAAATCGCTATGACCGTACTTTTCTTTCTTTGTTAATACATCTTTTATAACTGTTTCTGCTAATTGAGATTTATTAACAAAGAAGTTTATATAACCACCTAATGGAGTAACATTAGATATAACTCCTTTAGCTTCTATTTTTTCTGATAACTCAGCCGCTATCATGTTAGGTGCTTTTCTAAATACTTTCGCTAATTTAAAACATGGGAATGCAAAATCTCCCATATCTTTATTTGGTGGCACTTCTATAAGTGCTGTTATTTCTTCTAAAGTCAATTCTTCTATATGTTCTTTTAAGCATGTTGCTACTGCTACTTTAAAGTCTTGCATTATATTGCTCCTCTCTCTTTGTTATTATTTTATGGTAAATCAAATTCTAAGTTTTTTCAAGGTATTTGACACTATTTACTATTATATATCTACATTATATCCTTTTCGCTAATAACTTCTATCCCATTTTGTCTAAGCAACGCTGTTGTTACTCCTACTCCAGATACTTTTTTACCTGTAAAAGTTCCATCATATATTAAACTCGATCCACATGAAGGGCTACCCTCTTTTAATATAGCTTTTTTACATCCATATAAATCAGCTATTTTTAAAGTTTCCATAGCACCTTGTTTAAATTTCTTTGTTACATCTAGTCTTTTATTGTTTATTACACTGGTTTTTCCTTCTATAACAGCATTACCATCTAGCCTTATAATCTCTGATGGATCACGTGGTGTTGATAGTCCTCCTAATTGTTCCGGGCAAACCATTATAAATTGTTTATCTTTAAGATATTCTGCTACTTTTTCATTTTTATTATTATCACCATTATATTTACAATTTATTCCAAGTAAACATGCTGATACAAGTATCACATCTATCACCTTATTAGTATTAATTTATTTTAGTGTAACTATAGTTACACCTGCACCACCTTCACCGTATTGACCAGCTCTTTGTGATTTTACATGTCTGTTTCTTCTTAATATATCTTGAAGGCCTGATTTTAAAACTCCCGTACCTATACCATGTATTATTGTTACATTTTCTAGACCTGCAACATATGCATCATCTAGGTATTTTTCAACTTCCATAATTGCTTCTTCTAAATTCATACCTCTTAAATCTACTTCACTCTTTACGTTACCAGATTTAGATTTTATTATATTTCTAGTTGATTTTGTTACAGTTTTCTTAACATCTTTTTTAACCTTTTGTAATGATTTAAATGGTAGTGTCATTTTCATTATACCAATTTGCACTACAGCTTCTTTTTTATTCTTATCAACAGAAACAACAGTACCTTCTTGATTTAAAGTTATTACTCTTACATCTTCTCCTGCCTTCAAATCAGTTATTTCTTTACTTGCAACTTTAGGGACTATCATGCTCTTAACCGTAGGCTGTAAACTTCCCATAGTACTTGTTAATTCTTTTCTAAGAGCTTCTATTTGTTGGTTCTTTTCTTTTGATGCTCTTTCTTCTTCTAATCTTCTTAATTCTTTTATAATATTATCTACTTCTCTAATTTTAGAGTAGAGAACGTCTAAATTTTCATCATTAATTTTTCCTATATACATAGGACTATGACACGCTGTACAATATGCTTGCTTTTTTATATATTTTATTTCTTTTCCTCTTGCATACTCTATAGTCTCTTCTTCTTTAATTGTATATGCTCTATCATCTAAACAAACTTCACAAAAATCAATATTTTCGCTCATATTATGCTCCTTATTTATTAAATTATTAATCATATATCAA
>OMGL01000785.1_pt1 | contig 22979 bp, 24 predicted proteins | sample 1645831 | NCBI WGS metagenome assembly OMGL01 (sample SAMN00849301, study PRJEB25192) | human gut metagenome | reverse complement strand
TTAAATTGTCCTTGACAAAGGGTACACTTTAAATGTTAAAAGATTTTAAATTTAAATCTGTTTTTTCATTAGATGATTCACTTCATAAATCTTTATATTTAGCAAATATAGATATACCATTATAAATGGATACTAAATTTTTAAAACAAAAATATATTGACATAAAAATATATGTGATAGTATAATTGAAAAAAACAATAAGAAAATTCTATGAAAAAGAGAGTAGCATAATTTAATTTTATAGAGAGCATAGGACGGTGGAAGCTATGCATTGAGGATTATGTGAAAAGAGCTTTGGAGAAGACTGCAGGAAATTTAAGTATGGCAGTAGGTGTTCTCGCCTTAAGAGATTGAGTGGGTAAGTTTTTTTACCAATAAGAGTGGTATCGCGGAGATAATTCGCCTCTTAGCATGATTGCTAAGAGGCTTTTTTATTAAAAATTTCTGTGTTATTATTCTTAAATTGGGATTTATAGAAACTTACCAATAAGAGTGGTACCGCGGAAATTCGCCTCTTAGTATTATTACTAAGAGGCTTTTTTTATGATAAGTCTGGCCAACTATCATATGAAATTATAACTAAAAAAGGAGAGAGAGTATGGAAATACTAAAAACAAAAAAACAAAATAATTCAAAAGTAGATGGAAAAGGTATAAAAGTACCACATACATTAGTAATTATTGCAGCAATTATTATGATTGTATCAATAGCTACTTATTTAATACCAGGTGGTGCATATGAAACAGTTGTAAATGAAGCAGGAAAAAATGTAGTTGTAGATGGAACATTTAAATATACTGAAAGTCAGCCACAAAATTTATTTAAAGTTTTACAAGCACCTATACAAGGGATTGTAGATGGAGCAGAAATTATAGCATTTTTATTTATTGTAGGAGGAGCATTTAATTTAATTGCTGAAACTAAAGCTATTAATTTCGGAATAATCAGAATAGTTAATTTGTTTAAAGGTAAAGAAATATTATTATTACCAATTATTATATTCTTATTTTCATTAGGTGGGGCAACATTTGGAATGAGTGAAGAGGCAGTGCCATTTATATCAATTTTAGCACCTTTAACATTAGCACTAGGATATGACAGTATAGTTGCAGTTGCAATAACATACTTAGCATGTATACTTGGATTTTCATCAGCAATGCTTAATCCATTCACAGTAGGTATTGCACAGTCTATAGCAGGTATTCAAGTATATTCAGGTATAGAACTTCGTACAGTTATATGGTTTATAACAACTCTTGTAGGAACTGCATTTATAATGGCTTATGCGATGAAAATTAAGAAAAATCCAAAAAAGAGTTTAGTTTATGAAAGTGACCAAATAAAGCGTAAGAATTTACAAAACTTTGAAGATAAAAAAGGTGATTTTACATTATCTCATAAAATTATATTATTAGCTTTTGCCATAGCTATAGGTGTAATAGTATGGGGAGTTCTAGAAAAAGGATTTTGGATACCAGAAATAGCTGCAGTATTTTTAGCAGTAGGAGTTATAAGTGGAATACTTGGAAAATTATCACCAGATGAAATGGCAAATGCATTTATTGAAGGTGCAAAGGAAATGATAGGTCCAGCAATTATGATAGGATTTGCTAGAGGAATAATCGTAATAGCAGAAAACGCAAATATAATAGACACTATTTTATACAATTTATCTAGTGCTATAGGAAGTTTACCATCTTTACTTGCTGCATATGTAATGTATCCAATACAAATGTTTATAAACTTCTTTATAAACTCTGGTTCAGGTCAAGCAGCTTTAACAATGCCAATACTTGCACCATTAGGAGACTTAGTAGGAATATCTCGTCAATTAACGGTTTTAATATATCAATTAGGAGATGGATTCTCTAATGCAATGTTCCCAACATCAGGAGTGTTAATAGCATGTTTAGGTATAGCAGGTGTGCCTTATGGTAAATGGTTAAAGTGGATAATACCATTACAAATTATATTATTTGCATTATCAATAGGATTTATAACAATAGCATCATTAATAGGATGGGCTTAAAAAATTTAGGAGGCGTAAAAATGAAGAATATCTTATTAGAAAAAGGACAAGAACTACATGAAAAGTTATGTGAAATAAGTGATTATATATATAAAAATCCAGAGCTTGGGAACAAGGAATATAAAGCTGTTGAAGTACTAACTAGTTTTTTAAAAGAGCATAACTTTGAAATAGAAAAAGAGCTATTAGGTATAGAAACTGCTTTTAGAGCAATTTATGATAGTAAAAAAGAAGGACCTACTATAGGGTATTTATGTGAATATGATGCCCTACCTTTGATAGGACATGGATGTGGTCATAATATGATTGGATCAATGTCAGCAGGAGCAGGTGTAATTTTAAGCAAAGTAATAGATAAAGTAGGAGGTCGTATAATAGTATATGGAACTCCAGCAGAAGAAACTAATGGAGCAAAAGTTATACTTGCAGAGGAAGGTGTATTTGATGAATTAGATGTAGCTATGATGGTTCATCCAGCAGATATAACTGCTAAAAGTGGTACATCTATGGCACTTTATCCTTTACAATTTACATATAAAGGTAAAACAGCTCATGCAGCAGCATGTCCACAAGATGGAATAAATGCTTTAAACAGTGTAATACAACTATTTAATGGTATAGATGCTTTACGTCAACATGTTACGCCAGATGTTAGAATGCATGGAATAATAACTAATGGTGGTGTAGCTGCAAATATAGTTCCAGATGAAGCAACAGCACAGTTTTACTTTAGAGCAGATAAGAAAGAAACTTTAGATGACTTATTAATAAAAGTAAAAAAAATAGCAGAGGGAGCAGCCCTTATGACAGGTGCAACTCTTGAAATGACTAGATATGAGTTACCTAACGATAATTTGATTACGAATGAAAATTTATCAGAAGCCTTTACTGAAAACTTAAAAGCTTTAGGAATTACAGATATTCATGAATCAAGAAAATGTGGATCAAGTGATATTGGAAACGTAAGTCACAAGACACCTACTATACATCCATTTATAGGAATTACTAATTGTCCTTTAACAAGCCATACTGTAGAAATGGCAGATGCAACAACAACTAAATTAGGTCATGAAAGATTATTAATTGGAGCATTAGCACTTGCTTATACAGGATATGATGTATTAACTAATAAGGTTGAGTTATAGAAAAATAGTTAAATTTATTGGTGGATATTAAGAAAATATAATACAAAAAATAGGTTGTTATATAATAAATTAATAAAGATATCTATATAACAACCTATTTTTTTGTGTATATGAAAATATATGTCTTATCATAAATCCAACTTCATGGTATTTTATGGAAGTTAATGTTATAATAAGTTTATGCTTTAATATATGGAGGGAATATATGATAAGACGTAAATTAACTGTATTGGTTATGTGTATAATGAGTTTAAACTTAGTTGCTTGCTCAAATACAGATAATACACAAATAAGTAAAGAACAAATTGAGGAAAATACAGTATCTTCAGAAATCAATAAAGAAAAAGATTTATTTGATGAAGTAGAAATCAACAAAGAAAAAGAACTATTTGATAAAGCAGTAATTATAGCTGATGATGATATTGCAAGAGTTAAGATAACAGGAAAAGAGAAAGTTACACCTGGAAATTCTATAGGTTATATTTTTTCAATTTCAAATGACGATACTTCAATACATCCTAAGATAATTTGGCAACAAATTGTTGCCACCTTTCATCATAAGCATACTCTTCATAAAATAATCTCATTAACTTTTTTTACCTTCAATTTGTTTTTGTTCTTTTACTTCATCTAAGTACCTATAATTTAAACTATTGCTTTTAGATATTGCAGATTTTTTAGTTTCTTTTTCGTATAAATCTTTTGCACCTTTTGCTACTCCTCCACCACGCTTAGCAACATTCAAATTTTCATTTAATCCTTGTGGATGTTCTTCCCTTGCTATATCTCTTGTTGCAATCTCGCCTATGTTTGTAAGTGCTACTTCTATATCTGTCATATTATCTCTTAGCGATTCCTTTCTAATTCCTTTTAACTTTTTATATTCACTTGCCTTCATTCCAGACCATTCTTTATATATTTCATTTGTTAAAAGTGCAAATTCAATTGGTTTAGTTATTCCTCCTTCTTTCCAAATATCAGTAAGTTTGAATCTATCAACTATTCCATTCATTCTAGACTTTATCCATTCATCACTATATCCTTTGTTACGATAATATTGTACAGCTCTATTAATTGCAATTTCAGGATCAAATACTTCATCAATTCTCTCACTTCCTAAATTTGCAAGCCATACTTTAAAAGGTTCTGCTTTACTACTTGGAACAGATTCAATAAGTCTAAAGATATCACGAGTTGTCATTGCATCTCTTAAACGTTTCTTTCCATCTGGTGCTAACATTTTCAACTGACTACAATTTGTAGCCACTTCACTGCCTTCTTTTTTTAGTCTACTTTTTAAGACCGACCAATATTTTCTTGGTTCCGGACTATCTGTTAAAGCGTTTATAACGTCAACAACACTAAAATAATACTCTTCTTTTTCGCTATCCCATACACTTCTAATCTCTTTACCATCAAATAAATTTGAAATCGTTTCTAATTTATTGTTTTCCAAATAAATCCTCCTTTATATCTAATATTATTTAACATAAAAATCACTATATATTATAACTAACTTACACCATCATTTTCCAATCTCATATATAATATCGAATACGGATTACCCTGTTCATCCAACTCTGTTCTTTTATATGTTTTAAATCCCATGTGTTCATAAAATCCTTGTGCATTCGGATTCTGTTCGTTTACAGTAAGTTCATTAATATTGTATTTTTCAATTCCATATTGTAATAATTTTTTTCCTATACCTTTTCCTCTTTCGCTGTCTTTAATAAATAACATCTCAAGTTTCGTATTTTCTATCCCCTTAAAACCAATTAAGTTATTTTTTTCGTTCTTTACAACAATAATATGTTCTATTTCCTTTAAGGCTTGTGGCACATATTGTTTTATCTTTTCTATTTCAAATTGTGATAAAATTTTTCACTCGTTAGTAATTTTCACATAACTGATGCCCTTAAATACGTATATCATAAAGGTATTATATCACAATTTTGTAAGTTAATAAAGCCTTTTACAATTAAAAAATCTCCTAGTCATTGAAGATTCAATAACTAGGAATTTATTATACATACTCATATTTTTTCTTTTTTTTACAATACATATTATACTAACAACTGCAGATAATATTTCTTATCATTTTTATCTTTTAATTTTAGAGCATTTCTAAAAGCATTTCTAAAAACATTTCCAACAACTTCGCCTAAAACTCTATATGTGTTTCTTTATTCATTGATAAACAGGCATGATTAATTGTCCCTGTAACAAGATTACTTACCTTTGAAACAATCTCCTCTGGATTTTCATTCATTCCATTATCAATCCAATTTAAAACAATTGAAACAAAAGCATATTTATAAAAATCAGTTATAAATTTTTTATCCTCTTCTCTCAGATTTCTTCCTTTAGATTTTTCAACTATCTCATCATATATAATTGGATATACTAACCTATACAAATTATTTCTTAGTATTTCGCTCGAAACTGAATGATAAATATTTTTTACAAAGACTTTTTCATCTTTCATTATCTCAAATATAAGCAGGAATTTGTCTTCCCATCTTTCGCACTCATCTTTCTTCTTTAAAATATTATCAACTTCGTCTAAACACGTCCATTCAACAAGGTCTCTTATATCTTGAAAATGATAGTAAAATGTCTGTCTATTTATATCACATTCTTTTGCTATATCATTAACAGTTATTTTATTAAATGCTTTTTCTTTTAATAAATCTTTAAATGCGTATGCTATCGCTCTTTTAGTTGTTAAACTACTCATATTATCACCTATAAAGTATTATACATTAAAAAAAATATGAAATAAATATAATTAAATAAATATTTCATATTTTTTTCTATTATTTAAATAATCCACTCTCTTTTAAAAGTATTTCTAAATCAGTTCCTTCAACTTTTTTCTCTAAAAGTTTTACAGCCTGTTTTTCTGGAAATGTTAGAGGAAGTTCATCAAGTGACTTTTTATCTACCGCATAATAGCATGCTCTTAGCAATTCTCTAACATCATACTTACTACCCCAAACTTCTGGTACAGCTCTATCTATATTTAAAAGAGTATATACCGCTTCCATTCCTGTACGAATAGAATATTCTGTAGTAAATATTGTATCTCTTGGAGTTTCTGCAAACTGTCCAATAAATGCAAAGTTAATTGATTCCTTTGGTACTACAAGAGGTCTATCTTTCTCTTCTCTTGGTTGGAAAAAGGCATTAATATATGGCATATAGCATGTTGTTGTGTTACATTTTTCCGCGCATTCCTCAATTTCATTGTTTGGAATTCCAATATGGTATAACCATTCTTCGCATACTTCCTTACCCGTACATAATTTTATTGGTTTATTTATGAAATTACCTGGCTTATTTGTATTTAAAGCATATACCCATACTAATACACTGTTTTTCTTTTGAGATTTAAATTGAGGTTGTCTATTAATTGTCCATGACAAATACCAATTATCTGTACTGTCTTTTACTGTTACAATTCCACCAGTAGTAACTTTTCCTTTTCTAGGATCTCTCTTGCATATATCTATGATATGATTGATTATATTTTCATCACTAACTTCAACAGTAGCACTCATCCAGTTAGTTTCATCAACATTTCCACAGAACTTATCTGGATTTCCAAATTCGCCATTTGTAGCTTGTGCAGCAATATTTTTCCATAAATCCCATGATTCACCTTCACCATTCTTTATCTTTGATAAATCAGGTGCATGGTCTTGATCACCATAACAAGATGTATCTGTACAACATCCATTTGTAATAAATACTAAATCATCTTCTATTAAATCAATAGTTTTTTCTTCTCCATTGTTTTCATACACAATCTGAGTTGCTACTTTTTTATTTTGTTTAGACTCAAATATAACGTTCTTTACATCTACTCCATATTCTATTTTTACACCATGGCTTTCTAAGTATTTTGTAAGCGGTAAAATCATTGATTCGTATTGATTATATTTTGTAAATCTTAATGCTGAGAAATCAGGTAATCCGTCTATGTGATGAACATATCTGCATAAATATCTCTTCATTTCAAGTGCAGATGACCATCTCTGAAATGCGAACATTGTCTGCCAATATAACCAGAAATTAGTTTCCCAGAATGAATCAGGCAATACTTCTGAAATCTTTTTATTCTCCAATTCTTTCTCTGGAGTAATAAATAATTTAGATAAAGCCATAGCTGATTTTTTATCAAGTTTAAATAATTTATCAGTATGAGCATCTTCTCCACAATTTATTGTTGCCCTACATAGTGAATAATTAGGATCATGTTTATTTAGCCAATAATATTCATCAAGTACAGATACCTCAGGTGTTTCTATTGAAGGAACACTTCTGAACATGTCCCACATACATTCAAAATGGTTATCCATCTCACGTCCACCACGCATATAAAAACCTTTAGTAACATCTTTTCTTCCATCACATGAACCACCTGCTAATTCAAGCTTTTCTAATAAATGAATATGCTCTCCTTTCATTTGTCCATCTCTTACTAGATAAAAAGCTGCAGATAATCCTGCTAATCCTGTTCCAATTATATATGCAGACTTTTTATCAACACCTTCCGGTTTTTCTGGTCTAGCAAATGCTTCATACGTTCCAGCTCCATAATACATAATATTATACCTCCTTATTTTTATTTATTAAATTATATTGTTCTATATTATTACATGCAATACACAATTTTATTTGTATGTATGAAAAATAGACTAATAATTATATTTGATGTAATACTTATATATTAATTGCCAGTTGTATTAAATTTATACAAAATTATATGAATGTCAAAAAAACAGCAATACCTGCATCTAGTGCAAATATCGCTGTTTTTGCTTTACAGAGGCTTTAAAAGTTCATCCGCAAAATCATGCAGAATCTCTCCCCAGTACATTCCATTCCGAGAGTTCTTTACTTCCTCTATTAGATAATCGATTTCTTTGTTGCCAATTACAGAATCAGCATCATCTCCAATTGCATAGTAAAAGTCATCTCTTGACCCTTTAGGTGGCACAATCAGTAAAACATGAGCTTCATCATCAAACAGCTTATAATACTCATCCACCGCTTTGCCATTAGACATCCATTCATCAGATGTAGTTTCTATAACCAACTGGACATTAGTCTTCTCCTTTAAATATTCTAATCCCTCCTGAAGGTTCTCCACATTTTCAAAAGTTCCATCGTCATGTATATATTGTACTACTTCGAACTCTCCTTTCAGAGGTTCTTTACCGCCAATTATATACTTGCTGTTATTAGCAGTCGTTCGTATATATACTAATGCTGCAAGCAGTAGTCCACATATAACCAATATAACCACTGTTTCCAGCGGACCTTCATTGCCACTCCAATATCCACCATAATTGCTATAATGATGGTAATGTCCACTATAATGCGATCCACCAGAATGACCACCATGTGCCATAATCGGCTCCTTTCAATGTAAAAAACATGTTGCGTTATATGATATAAAGGATAAATATATTCCTCCTTACACTTGTAATATGAGATTTCCATCAAACTAGTTACAAATTCATTTTACCACAATTACTTGTTAATGTCAAAATTTGTTTTATTTTCCATAACACTATTTATATATTCAAACATCTCTTCAGTGCTATCTTTTTGAACTACTTGCTTCTTTTCGCTATCATTTTGAATTGGTCCTTGCTCTATTCCTTTAAAATCAAAGACAATTTTTCTCTATTTTTTTACTCTAACTATTAAATCTTAACAAATACCCATCTGGATCTTGTATAAGAAACTCTACATCTTTTGAAATATGATCATTTACTCGATATTCATGTATTTCTAATTCTTTAAAAAATGATATATTTTTCTTCTTCAATCTTTCATACATCTTCTCAGGATTAGATACAGTCATGCTTAAATTAATTCCCCTACCATAAGGATATTCTAATCTTCCGACATTCCAATTATCATTTTCTTGTTCTACCATTATCTGATTGTTCTCTAATTGCAAAAAACAAAATTTATTTTCAGCTCTTTCATATTGTATTTCAAATCCTAGACTCAAATAAAACTCTTTCGTTTTTTCTATATCAGATACACTTAGTTCTGGAATTAAACTATTGAATTTTATATCACTCATAATTTTCCTCACTATTCAAATTTAATCAAATTATATCCTTTATATAAACATATTTTGACATATCATACTTCAAATTATCATTTATTAAATTTTGTGCTATATCAGAAATTTCTGAAGTTCGCTTTCCACGCACCAATGGATCTATATACCTTATCTTTGCACCATGATGAACATAATATACATCTTTAGGCTCATCACTAGAAGTTAATATCTGAGTCGCATTTTTCCATATTTCAAAAATCCCCCCATATTTTGAGTCTTCTATAATTTTAATAATTTCCGCTTCTTTCATGTAATACAAATCTTTTTTAGATACCATATTATCTTCATTTAATTTTTTCATAATATCTGCTATAAACTGCATCGAATATCGTGTTTCATCATCTCTATAACAAACTGACAATCTACTAGTCATCTTTACAAAATTAATTGCTATTTCAATGCTTTTAAATTCAAGCTCTGCTATTCCACTTTCATTTTTTCCAACAACTATATCATCATAAATTTTTCGCACATCTTCTATATTAGATTTGCCAAACAAAAATAAATCATTTGACATAGAGTATTCCAATCTATCAGCAGATAACTGTGGAGTATCATTATCAGCAATCGGATATATATGATAATCACAAACCTCATCTATATCAATTCCGTCTCTTTTTAACAATTTCATAATATCCTGCGAATTAGCAATTATAGATTTTGTTAATGACTCTGTCGATTCTAGAGTCATATAATCACCATTCAAAAAATCAACACAGTGTTTAAATACAGGTGTAGATATATCGTGAAAAAGTCCTGATAATGTTTGCTTTCTGTCTTTCGTAAAATGCCATATAATTAAGGCAACTGAAATAGAATGATTCAGAGTAGAAAAGTCATATTTAAGATCAAATAATTTAGTATATTTCTTGCCACATGTCATACTTACATATTTAAGCCTTTGCATCTGCTCAGTATTTATATATTCATTCAGCCATTCTGGAAAATCTGGCTCTAAGATTTCAAAATATTTTTTCTTAAGTTCATCCATTAATCCTTCCTCCTAATAGCATCTTTATTTTAGCATATTTTTTTTGCAAACACTAGTATATTTTATAAACTTGTGTTATAATATTTTTTCCAAAGTCTGAAACCTTTGAAAAAGAATCAAAGGTACATAATTAGCCTTTGATTTTTTTAATAAATTATTGGAGGTCATAATTAATGCAAGAAAAAGACATCATACTTTTCTATTCTGAGAAAGGAATTACATATCAAGGTAGTATCAACCGTGCAGTCTTTCTCGATAAGATGAACAAGTTAATTTCCTGGTATCCTACCTGTAACGAGAACGCGAAAGCCCTTGTAAACATCATCCCAAAGGCAGAGTACTTTAAAATAAACTCTGACTTCAACGAGACTCAGGACATCCCCATCATCGAGTACAAGCTCTCTGGTGCGGCTCCTTCTGACCGGAGGATTATCAAGCTTATGAGACCCTACACCATCATCTGGTCCATGATTGACCAGTATTGCTCTGACACCATGGAACACGGCATGGTTTGTCATAATTCTTAATTAAGATTTCTTGCAACACCCCCGCTACTACAGTGTACACCATAAGTAACATTACAGTAGCGGGGGCTTTTTATTTTATTCTTTGTATAAAAAACATTCCTTATCATGTGAGTAAATAATTCCAACAGCTTGCAAAAAAGAATATATAATTGTACTTCCTACAAATTTCATTCCTCTTTTTCGCAAATCATTTGATATATTATCTGACAAATCATTAGTAGTCACATCTGTTTCGTAAATTACATCTTGATTCATAAATGTTTTTAAATAATTATAAAAAGATCCATATTCATTTTGAATACTTTTGAAAATTTTACTGTTTGTTATACTAGCCTTAATTTTTAGTTTATTTCTTATAATTTTATCATTGTTAAGCAATTCTTGAATCTTAGTATCATCATAACTACATATCTTGTCGATGTCAAAATTATCATAAGCTTTTCTAAAATCCTCTCTTTTATTTAATACACATTCCCAAGAAAGCCCTGCTTGAAACGATTCTAGTATAAGCATTTCAAACAAATACTTATCATCAAAATTAGGCTTACACCATTCATTATCATGATATTCAATGTACTTCGGATTGTTTAAATTACACCATTTACACCTTTTCATAAAGCGGTTCCTTTCTCCGGTACAGTAAATCTACTCATATCATTTCCTTCAATTTTTAACAATCCAACTTTATTTTTTATTCCTCCACCATATCCTGTAAGGCTACCATTTGTGCCAACCACTCTGTGGCATGGAATTATAATACAAATAGGATTCCAACCTACTGCTCCTCCGACAGCTTGTGCAGACATCCTTTTAACGCCTCTTTTTTCAGCAATTTTCTTAGATATATCATTATATGTAACAGTTTGTCCATATCTAATTTCATTCATTATGTCAATTACATCTTTTCTAAAAGGTGTTAAATTGTGAATTTTGTATTGTGGTATAAAATCTGGATTTTTTCCTTCAAAATAAGTATCCAGCCATGCACATGTCTGTTTAAAAATATCTAATTCTTTTATCTCACAGTCAGTTACATGTTTGCTCGAATCTCTTGAACCTTCAAACCATAATCCAATCAAATATTCTCCATCACTGTTCATAATCATATCAGAAAATCCTTCTGGAGTTTTATATGAATATTTATATACTTTCTCTTCTTTCATCACTATTTATATCCTTATTGTCATTCATTATACTTCTTACAGAATCAATACTTTCTTTTGAAAATCCTTTCGATTCTAATATTGGAACTAATACGCAAAATCCATTAACATCTTCTGATATTAGTGGTGCTCTTCTTTCAGGATGTACACTGTATTCATATACTTCTCCATCAGCACCTTTTACAAAAGTTTCTTCTCCTCTTTTTTTCTTATATGTTGACACTGTATTTTTCCATGTAAAGATGCCTAAGTCTTCAAGATTTTCATCACTTACACCAAGTGCAGATTTAATCTTTTCGGTTACACTTTGTATATTTTTTCTACTACAATCGTGTAATACCAAACAATTTTGTCTATACTCTGATTCTGAATCTGGCAAATACTCTAATCTCATAAAAAAATCATTATCTTTATAATCTCTCACTTGTTCTGGTGAAATCATAAGACCATAATAAAAGTCTAATATTTTTTCTTTAGGAGGTAATGACATAATTGCAAATTTTCTTAAACATGGATCTTGAGTCTTATCCAGTACTTCAACTATTCCTTTTAAATATTCAACATCATTAAAAGATATGTATTCTTGTAAGTCAATCTCTTCTGGCTTTTTATTCATATTATGCAATAAAAATGTTTTTAATCTATAGTCCTCACTACTTTGCGTTAATTTTTCTGCAAATGTTTTAAAAACATAATCATAACTTATTGCTTCATGAGCATAATAAATATTTTTATAATTTTCAAATCTATTCATAAAAAACGTATCTAAGTTTCCAATTTGATCTTCAGAAAACACTGGTGCAATCATACTTTTCTTTCCATCCATGCAAACTTTTTCTATTGAAACATGACTAAATAATTCAGCCACTGCTCTTGAATTTTCTGAAAAATTGGCATCCGCAAAAAAACTATCTCGTGGTAAGAAGTCGCCTCTATCAACATCTGATTGTCCCTCGAATAAACGATTTAGTCCAAGAAAATCTCTTTCTACAACCTCATTCAATAATTCCGGCATATGTGGACATATACCTTCTAAAGCTGCTCTTAGTTCAGGATCTTCATTTATTAATCTTCTTCCAATGTCTTCATGAAATCCTTTTGGCAAATTACATACAGTTTCCATCGTATGTGAAAATGGCCCATGACCAACATCATGTAATAAAGCTCTAGCCAACATTGCTAGTATATATTTCTGATAATTATTGTTTATTATTAAATCTTTTACCTTCTGGTCTTCACATAAATTCATAAGTAATTCCAGTGTTCTGTAATATGTACCCTTGCTATGTTCTAGTCTTGTATGAATTACATTATCGCGAGTATATATTTTAGTACCTAATTGAAATATTCTTGCCATTCTCTTTACTGCTTTAGTTTCAATTACTCTGTTGAAACTTTCTGGATAATGTATTAATCCTCTTCCATTAGTATCATGCATTGCAATGTCTAATTCACAAAGCATCGGCTCTGGTCTTCCTAACATCTCAGTAAAAAAATCGTCTGCTCTTTTAAACATACTGACAGTTCTATTCATTTTGCCTTCTCCTTAAATTTATAATGTCTTATAGTTATTTTTATCAGCTCTATCATCAAATTTTCTATCAAATTCTTTATTATCGTAAAACCATTCTGTTTTTTTATCATCTGGGGCTTTTAATCTATCAGCAAGCAAATCCATCATTACAGCAATGGCAAGAATTACAGCAACAACTGCAACTAATACTGTTAAACTATTTCCAGCACTCATAGTTTCACCTGTTAGCAATGGTTTTACAGCAAGCCATGCATCTGTTCCAAAATATCCTACATTTGCAACAGTATATAATATTCCACCAAATAATTGTCTCTTGATTACTAATATAATACATGCCAAAGTTATAAATAATAAAACTATCTCAACTGTTGTATCAATAGGCTTTACTAAAAAATCACTTCCGCTAGTTGCCATATACGTTATAAATACTCTAAATCCCCAAAACATTGCCATAAATGTTACTATCATCCAGTTTGCAAAACTTCTCATTTTATTCTCTCCCTTTCAAGTTATAAAAAACCTTTTGTCTTGCAAAAGGTTTTTCTTAAAATTTATTTAATTATTCTTCTACAAAATTGAATTCATCTTTGAATTTATCTTTGAATATATCAAATACTTTGTTAAGAACTTCTTCGTCATCAACACTTACATAAGATTCTTCGTCTTCTCCAACGCCTTCAGCATCTTTTTCTTCTTTTAATATTACAACTTCATCAGATTCTTCATCATCTGTTTCCTCTGCTGGTAATAATATTACATAATTTTCTCCTTCAAATTCAATCATATCAAGAAATTCAAAGTTTATGTCATTTCCATCTTCATCTTTAAGTGTTACGATGTTGTTATCTAATTCCTCATTTTCATTGTTTACATTATTTTCATTATCCATATTATTGGTCTCCTTCCTATTATTACGTAATAATTTTATTACTAACATTATGATATACTAATTTAGAATTTTTATCAATACATTTTTTGATTTTATTTTTACAATTTGATTACCTTAAAATTATTCTTCATATAACTTCTGATAGATTTTGTAGTCTTTTAAAATTTTTCTTACATATATGTTCGTTTCTTTAAATGGTATATTCTCAATGTCACTGCCATCTGCCTTTATTGTACCATTTTCAATCCATTTAGTTACATTTCCAATTCCCGCATTATATGCTGCTAAAGCTACCTGCGTATATTTTAATTGTGATTTAAGATCTGCAAAATATTTTACTCCTAATGCAATGTTTTTTTCTGGATTATACAAAGTATTTCCTGTTTCATATTCAATAGCAGTATTAGTAGCAACCTCACGGGCTGTTGAATCCATCAGTTGCATCAACCCACACGCTCCTCTATTCGATTCTGCAAGCTCATTAAAATTACTTTCTGCTTTTATTATCGCATATATTAAAAGCGGATCAATATCATTTTCCTGTGCATATTTCTCAACATACTCACTATAATTGGTTTTATATATTAATTTTAAAATATTTCTTGAATTTAGTATTATTATTAAAGCTATTATTGCAACTATAATCACTATTATAGCTTTTTTCATTCTTAGCTCAAATCCTTTCCTTTATCAAATGATTATTTAGCCTCATACCAACTTTTTGCTTCCGTCATTTCTACTTTTAATGGTATATCTAACTTTGTAGCCTGTTCCATGCATTGTTTTAAAATCTCTTTAGCTTTCTCTTTCTCACTTTCTTTAACCTCTAAGATAAGCTCATCATGTACCTGCAAAATAATCATCGCATCTAATTTTTCTTCTTGTATTCTAGCATAGACATTATTCATAGCAATTTTCATTATGTCTGCTGCTGTTCCTTGTATAGGAGTATTCATAGCAGCCCTTTTTCCAAATTCTCGAACCATATAATTGCTTGACTTAAGTTCTGGGATGTATCTTCTTCTTCCAAATAAAGTCTGAACATATCCATTTTCCTTTGCATCTGATGTAACCTTTTCCATATATGTTCGTATACCTTCATATTTATCCAAATAATTCTCAATATACTCTTTCGCTTGTTTTCTTGAGCAACCAATCTGTGCTGCCAATCCAAAATCAGTAATTCCATATACTATTCCGAAGTTTACCGCCTTAGCACGTGATCTTTGTTCTTTAGTTACTTCTTCAAATGGTACATTAAATACTTTAGAAGCAACTTCTCTATGGATATCTTCATCATTTCTAAATGCTTTCATCATGTTCTCATCATGAGCCATGTGTGACAACACTCTTAATTCAATCTGAGAATAATCAGCATCGATGTATACATATCCCTCCTTTGGCTTAAAAGCCTTTTTTATATTTCTTCCTAATTCCTCACGGCTAGGAATGTTCTGTAAGTTTGGCTCTGCCGAACTTATCCTTCCTGTTGCAGTTATAGTTTGATGAAAATATGAATGTATTCTTCCTGTTACTGGATTTATATATGGAATAAGTCCTTCAACATAAGTCGAATTTAGTTTAGTCAAAGTTCTGTAATTTAATATTTTTTCTATTATAGGGCTTGCCAACCTTAATTTTTCAAGAGTATCAACATCTGTACTGTAACCTTTTTTGTTCTTTTTAGGTGCTGGTAATCCCATTTTTTCAAATAGTATAGTTCCTAATTGTTGAGTTGAGTTTATATTAAATTCTTCTCCTGCTAATTCATAGATTTCCTTTGTTAATTCTGCTAATTGTCCTTTTAATTCATTTCCGAAACTTATTAGCTCATTTTTGTCAACTAACATTCCATTATACTGAATCTCTCCAAGCACAGTTATAAGTGGAATCTCAATGTTGCAGAATAATGTATATGCACCTTCTTCTTCAAGTTTCTTTTTTGTTATATCATACAATTTACTTATTGCTGTTACATACACTCCAATTTCTGATTTATTGTCTTCGCTTTTTTCAAATAAATTCATCTGTTTTTCAGGAATTAATTCATGTATATCTTTATCAAGATATTGAAGGGCTATCTCTTGTAGCTTATGCTTTACATTGCTTGGATTTATATCATATCCAGCTACTTCTACATCATATATGATATTATTCATTTTTATTCCATTTTCACGAAGCAATACATAATCTTCACTTAACTTATAGCCAATCTTAGCAATCTCTTTATTTTCAAATATTTCTTTAAGCTCTTCCATGCTAGGATTCTGCACATAGTCTGTTTTGTCCTTTTCTAATATACCAATTCCAATTATTTTCTTCTTAATAATTTTATTAGAATCTTTATCCTCTGCTGTTTCAAGATAATATATCATTTTATTGTCAGATATTTTAATGTCTGCAATCTTATCTTTTATAACAACATCTACATTCCATTTATCATCTTCTGGCTCTTCTACTGTTATACCTTCATTTAAATGAAATCTATCAATATATCTATTAAATCTATAATATTTAAATAATCTAAGAATCTCTTTATTATTCCATTCTTTTACTTTTAAATCATCAAGTGTTAGTCCTAATGGAGCATTAATATTTATTGTTCCTATATCTTTTGAAATGAAAGCTAAATCTTTATTTTCAATTAAGTTTAATCGTAACTTTGGTTTAAATTCTTTTGCATTTTCTTCTTTAGATACTTCATTATATAAATTCTCAATTGTTCCATATTTTTTTAGCAATTCAGTAGCTGTTTTAGGTCCAACTCCTGGAACTCCTGGTATTTCATCTGATGAATCTCCCATTAAAGCTTTAAGTTCTATTAATCCACTTGGCGACAATCCATATTCTTCAATAATTTTAGATTCATCATAAATCTCAGTTTCCGTTTTTCCCATTTTTGTTCTAGGAATTCTCATTGTTATATTATGATCAACTAATTGAAATAAATCTCTATCTCCTGATAGAAGCACTGCTTGAACATCATCATTAGATAGCTGTTTTGCAGCAGAGCCAAGAATATCGTCGCCTTCATAATCAGCCATTTCTAAATATGTTATATTCATTTCTTTCAAAATCTCTTTTATCTCTGGCATCTGCTGAGCTAATTCTTCTGGCATCTTATGTCTACTTTTCTTATATCCATCATACACTTTTTTCCTAACATCTGCTGCCGTTTTTGAATCAAAAGCGACTAAAATATAATCAGGCCTAACTTCCTCCATATTCTTAAATAAAATTGCTAGAAATCCATAAAGTGCATTAGTATATTTACCATCATCAGTTGTAAGCATTTTATTTCCCATTATTCCATAAAATGCTCTATTCATTATAGAATTTCCATCTATAAGTAGTAATTTCTTCATTTAGTAATTTCCTTCTTTCTTTTGCTTTTTTGTTCAAGATATTCTGATGCAATCAGATAAATTCCGCAATACACAACTACGGAGAAAAAGTAGAATCCTCCATATACATACGATTCACCAAAATAATATATAACATAATTAGAAAATTCAATTATAATACTTAGTACAACTAGTCTCTCAATATCTTTTCCTTGTACTTCTGTTATAAGTCCAAATAACCATAAAATATACCAAGCTCTAAAATTTGTGATTGCTAGGACTATAAAAGCCATTAGCAAATACAAATATGTTCTCCCACTTTTGCCATGTTTGCTAAGCACTGCATATCCAAATATAATACAGAAAATAACCTTTCCAGTTAATGTTACTACATCTATTATGTTCCATGGAACGTCTAATAATACTAATTGTAAATACATTGAATTTGCGAATCTTCCTGTTTGATCCATTACACTTAATATCTTTGTAATATCTCCTGTTACAAGCCAATTTGCTAAAACAAATACCACTGCAAATTCAGCTACATATTTTAATTTTTCTTTAAATTTCTTATCACTAAAAATGTATGGTAGCACTATTATTGGAGTGTATTTTATTAAAGTACCACATGTGATGCATAAGGTTGCTAATCCAATTTTATCTTTTTTCTTTAAATACACAGCTAATAACACACACAATATTAAAAATATATCATTATGACAATTTATAATTCCTTCGAATAATACTAATGGATTTAATGCATATAGATACATTAATTTCTTATTTTTTGATATTTTATATATTAAATACGCATTAATTAAATGTACAATTATGTTACACATTTTGAATATATATATAAGTACGACTTCCGAATTAGTTGGTATTGCACCTATTGCTCTGCAAATTTCAGCCCAGATTACTCCATATATAAATTTGTGCTTTATTCCTGGTGCATTTTTTATAATATCATCTTCTTGAATACCGGCCTGTACTTTATCGAAATTATTTTCATACATATTATATCCATACATTGAATCTATTCTTCCGGCAGCTATGTAATAATATACATCAGAGCTATTATTCGGCAAAATCAAACCTGATAAAATCGCAATTATTGCAATAAATATACATGATTTCTTAATATCTGATTTTGTTTGCGATGTATCTTTAAATGTTATTATTAGATATGACGCTACTGAAATTATTAGAAATCCTACAAATAATAACATATTTGCACTTTTTTGTTCTTGTGCAAATCCCTCTTGGTATAAAAATGATACACCAAAGCATCGTACATTTCCTCTTACTTGAATTGCATATATTACACTGTATATAGCATATATTAGAAATACTAATATCATTACAGCTTTAGCCAATTTGACTGTTATATCTTTTCTCGTCTTAACAAGTGCTTTCACAATATTTGTCCTATTTGTTTATTTAGGTTTTATGGATACCTATAAACCTTTTTTCTTTTACACTATATCATAATTAGATATAAAAAGCTATAAAATTTACAATATTTTCAGACAAAAAATTACAAATTGTTTAAAGTAAAAAAGCTTTAACAGAAATTTAATTCTATTAAAGCTTTTTATATTATATTATTAATAATCATCTCTTACTTCTGCTTGCTCATATTCTTTTATCACAACTTTTGCCCTTGTAAACAATCCATTCTGTCCCAATGTCATTGTAATTGTTACTCCAGCAGAATTAATAAAATTACTATTGTTATTACAAGTGCAATTAATGTTATTGCTTTTTCTCCTAAACTTGAACTTCTTATTTTTTGCATTTTTTTATTTCTCCTTTGTTTTATCTTTATTATTACTCCTTCAAGTTTTAATTTATAAGTTTCAAGTTTCTATATTCAAGACAATAAATCATCTCATTTAAGTAAATGGAAGCATAGCCCCTGTTCTCAAATGAATTACAATTTCATTTGAGCCATTGGATGTAACCTCAAATTTCAACTTATCTGAAAGATTATTATATCCATCTGGTAGGTTACTCAAAGATAACCAATATGTTCCTATCGGAAGATATATACTTTCTTCATCATTTTCATTATTTATAGATTCATCACCTATTTTTGCTATATAAGTATTATCTTCTTTTTTATTATAAATATAAATAACCGATTTTCCGAATTTTATAGGATTCTCATTATTATCTCTATATTTTATAGTAACTTTAAATTTATTATCAAGTTTTATAACCAATGTATTTTCATTATTGGACTTAACTTCAATTTTCGTTACATTACTAGGTTTATTATATCCACTTGGTGCAGTTTTAAAAGACAACCAATATATTCCCTCCTGAAGGTATACACTTTTCTCATCACTTTCATCATTTGTAGAACCATCTCCTATTTGGGCTATATAGGTATTGTCTTTATTTTTAGCTGATTCTTCATTACTATAAATGCAGATAATAGCCTTCTCAAATTTCACAAGATTTTTTTCATTATCTTCAAATCTAATAGTAAATTTATATTTATTACTAGATTCACTATTATCTTTCGAGATGTAATTATGCATTAAATTAGATAATTCGTTTAAATATTGTATTTCGTCAATTTCTGCCTTCTCATATTTATTACCTGCAATCTTAGCCTTACTAATTACTCCGTTATCACCCAGCACTGCCACCATAGTTATTCCTACTAAAATCAGCATCATTACTATAGTTACTACCAATGCAACTAAAGTTATTCCTTTAGCATTTTTGATTAATTGTTTCTTGCTTTTCTTCATCAGTTTTCCTTTCTCAAAATATATTGCAAAAAGTATTTTATTTCTGTTATTATTTCCATCTTTTCTTTAGTTAATCTATCATTTTTATAACATTTTGTTATGTTTAGTCATAAATTAAAGAAAATATTCGATTTCTTCGGAATATTTTACAATTATCTATTTAGATTTTCTGTATCTTGAGTTATAATCAATATTGTAAAAAATAGAAGTCGCAATAATTTCATAAAATATTTAATTTTACGAAATTATTATATTATAACGAATTTTATTTTTCAATACTTAATCAAAATTTATTACGAATAAGATAAATATGTGCATTCATCATTAAGTCAGCAAAGAAAATATTTAAATAAAATATAATGAATTTTATAAAATTTTATTTTTTTCAAAAATATTTTTATAAAAAATTTATATAAGTTATATACAAAAATATCCAATATACTGTAAAAGCATATTGGACATTTTATTAAAATTTCTCATAATGAACTTTATCTTGATAATAGTTGTCATTTGGCTTTTTATTTTCATTTGGATAGCCTAATGAAATTACACAGAATACTTTATATTCTTCTGGTATTCCTAATATTTCTTTTTCCTTCGCTGTTTTTTCTAAGTCTGGATATCCTCCTAACCAGCAAGATCCTATACCTAAATGCGTTGCTTCTAGCAGTATATTTTCTGTCACAGCTCCGCAATCAGCTTGCCAATATGGAGTCTTCTCATCATCTGCTCTTGAGCAAACAACTATTGCTGCATTTGCTTCATTAAGCATATGTGAATATATACATGTATCAGCTAGTTTCTTTAAAGTTTCCTTATTCTTTACGGCAATTAAATCATAAGGTTTATAATTGTGTGCTGACGGAGCATTCATACCAGCCTTTAATAGTTTCTCCATATCTTCACTCGATATGTCCTTATCAGTATATTTACGTACACTTCTTCTCTCAAAAATTTCTTTCATGATAAAATTCCTCCTATTTATTTACTTTCACCACTATCTAACATCTTGAAAAAGTTTCTTTTTTCGTCTTTTTTATGATTATATCACTACTATTTTTTAATGTCTACGTATAATTTTTATTTTCTTATAACATTATATGCCATTTATATTTACATAATTGTTGACTTTTATGTATTAATTTGATATAATAAAAACTGTAATATGTTGATTTGGAGGAAATTACAATGGAAGTAAAAAGAGCAACACGTAGACGGTACTCCGACGAGTTTATCTTAAATCTAGCCGTCGCATATCTACAAAGCGAAACGGCTACGATACAAGATATCGCACAGAAATATGGAGTTCCATACTCAACACTAGGCCAGAAGTTCGGTAGTGACCTCAAGGCAATTGATAGTGATACCTTCTATAAGGTATGTTACAAAACCTATCAGACAAAGATAGCCAATATGACTATCGCACGCAACAACCGCCACTTTGAGAGAAAAAAGGCATCCATTAAAGCAGGCATAGCCTCAGTATAACCGCTATTGCCTAATCTCCTACAAAGCCAAAAGCCGGCAACAGACAATATCGTCTGCTTTGCCGGCTTTTGGCTTTATTTTTACATTATTTATAAACACTATTTTCATTAACCCATTATTGCATTTGCAAGAGGATATCCTACAAAAGATGCAATTAATATAATTATTAGCATCATTAATAATCCATATTTCAATAATTTACTTGAATCAGACCATCCTGATGAACCTGCTACTGCAACATAAGGCATTGATGAAGGTGCTGCTGAACCTGTTGCTGCAATTAATCCTATAACAGCTGTAATTGCTGCTGCACTTAATGCTCCACCAGAAGCTAAAGCAACTGGAACAGCCAAAGTTGGAACTAATTGTGCTGTAACCATGTGTGATGAGAAGTTTGATTGTAAACCAGCCCATGTAGCAAATAAAAGTATTAATAACACTGGACTTAATCCTGCAGTTATTGGTGCTATTGTACCTGATAAGAATGTTGTTAAACCTATTGCCTTATTAGTCATTGCTGATCCTAATGACAATGTTGCTGCAACCATTATTATACTTGGCCAAGATACACCTTTAACCATTGATTCATTTAAATTGATAAGTGGTTTTCTGTTTTGCTTAATAATTGATAAAATAATTATACCAAGTAGTGGTGGCATTGCTGTTCCAAATTTGCTAATCCATGTAGATAAGCTTCCTTTGATTAAACTTGGTAATACCCATAAAGCAATTACAAATAAGAAAACAACTAATGTTATTTGTTCTGCAAATGTTGATCTTGCAGTTTCTTTTTTCATCTTATCAGTCCTCTCTCGGTTGGGACAGCCCGGGGCAATTCCGTCTCGGCTGTCTCTGCTGCGTTTCTCGTGCCGGCAAAACTGCACCGGAAATCTCCGGCGGCTCTGCCCATCCGCCCTCCGGGTCACAAAGCCGCTCTTTTGCAGGCAGTCCAGCATCCG
>OMGL01000775.1_pt1 | contig 23114 bp, 17 predicted proteins | sample 1645831 | NCBI WGS metagenome assembly OMGL01 (sample SAMN00849301, study PRJEB25192) | human gut metagenome | reverse complement strand
TTAAAGAGTAGCTCTCTCTCTCTCTCTCTCTCTCTCTCTCTCTCTCTCTACAGTATCAAGGGTTTCAGATTTCATTCTAGTTTTTTGTTTTTTCATTTGTTTTCCTCCTTTTTTCCCTTTCGCTTTATTTTATGTATTCGGCAAGTTATGCAACTTTTATAATATATAAATCTACATTGCATTCTTTGATTTTCGTAATATATAAATCTATTTCTACTTAATTTATATTAATATTATATTTTATAATATAACATCTTTCGCCAAATTTTGCAATTTTCAAACATGCCCAAAGCATTGATTTTAAAGCGTTTTTATAGATTTGCTATACTTAATTTTTTGCTACGGAATCGGCAAATTTAAGGTTTTATTTTTGTTCATTTTTCTTGTATTAATATTTTGTTACTAAAATGTTATAAATTTGTAATATTTTTGTTCTTGCTTGGTGTGCCTGCTTTTGCGAATATATTACCAAAAAAAAATGAGAAAAATTTAACGTTTTTTCTCATTTTTCTTGAAATATTTTTATGTTCTTGCGGATTCTTGTATAATCCCATAGCTTAGAATGTATAAAAAGCGGGATTGAAGACCCGTCCCCCAATCCAGTTTTTTGAGGGATTGGGTGTGGTGTCCCCTTAATCCCTCTTTTATACTTTCATAGATAATCCTACTTTTTTTCTTTCCATATCTATTTTAATAACTTTAACTTTAACAATATCCCCAACTGAAACTAATTCTGATGGATTTTTAATATATTTATCGCTCATTTCAGAAATATGAACAAGTCCATCATATTTAACCCCAATGTCTACGAATGCTCCGAAATCTATGACATTTCTTACTGTTCCTGTTAAAATCATACCTTCTTTTAAATCTTCTAATTTCAAAACATCTTGTCTTAAAATTGGTTTTGGCATATCTTCACGAGGGTCTCTTCCTGGCTTGCTAAGTTCTGAAATTATATCAGTTAGTGTCATTTCTCCTATTTCTAGTTCTTTGGCTGTTTTTGCTACATCAACTGTTTTTAATTTTTGTCTTAGTTCGTCTGTTTTTTCTTTGTCTCTTAAGTCTTCTTTGCTAAATCCTAATGATTTTAGTAATTTTTCTGTTGCTTCGTAACTTTCTGGGTGAACTGCAGTTATTTCTAGTGGGTTTTTACCGTCTATAATTCTTAAGAATCCTGCACATTGTTCAAATGCTACTTTTCCTAATTTTGGTACTTTTAAAAGTTCTTTTCTTTCTTTTAATTTTCCGTTTTCGTCTCTATATTTTACAATGTTTTTTGCTATTGTGTTGTTTATTCCTGATACATATGAAAGTAGTGATGGTGTTGCTGTGTTTACATCAACTCCTACTTTGTTAACACTGTCTTCTACTACGCCTGTTAGACTTTCGGCTAATTTTTTTTGGTTTACATCATGTTGATATTGTCCAACTCCTATTGCTTTTGGGTCTATTTTTACAAGTTCTGCTAGTGGGTCTTGTAATCTTCTTGCTATTGATATTGCTCCTCTTATGGAAACATTTATGTCTGGATATTCTTCTGTTGCAAGTTTTGATGCTGAATATACTGAGGCTCCTGCTTCACTTACAATTACATAGTGTACTGGTCTTGAGGCTTCTTTTATCATGTCTGATACAAACATTTCTGATTCTCTTGATGCAGTTCCGTTTCCTATTGCTATCATGTCTATTTTGTCTTTTTCAATTAGTTTTAGTAATTCTTTTTTTGCTCCTTCTACATCATTTTGTGGTTCTGTTGGATATACTGTTGTGTAGTCTAAGACTTTTCCTGTTTCGTCTATTACGGCTATTTTACATCCTGTTCTATATGCAGGGTCAAATCCCATTACTGTTTTACCTTTAATTGGTGCTCCTAATAATAGTTGTTTTGAGTTTTGTCCAAATACTTTTATCGCTTTTTCTTCTGCTTTTTCTGTTAAGTCTGAACGGATTTCTCTATCAATTGATGGTTCTATTAATCTTTCAAAACTGTCTAATATTGTGTCTTTTAGCATTTGTGTGAATTGTGTTTCACTTTTTATAATGTCTTTTTCTATGTATGCTAAAATTTTGTCTTCTGGTTTTTCGATAGATACTTTTAGGAAGTCTTCTTTTTCTCCCCTGTTTATTGCCAAAATTCTGTGGCTAGGAATCCATTTTAGTGCTTCACTATAGTCATAATACATCTCGTAGTTTGATTTGCTCTCAGGGTCTTTTGCTTTTGTTTTAATAAGGCCTTCTCTGTAGCATTGTCTTTTTATTTCTTTTCTGTATTTTGCATTGTCTGAAATGTCTTCGGCTATTATGTCTAGAGCGCCTTGTACTGCGTCTTCTGGTGTTGCAACGGCCTTGTCTTTGTTTTTCTTGTCTTCTTCTGGTAGGTTTTCTATATTAACATATTCTTGTGCTATTTCTAATATTGGTTTTGTTTCTTTTTGTTCAATTATTATTTGTGCTAGTGGTTCTAGTCCTTTTGCTTTTGCTACTGTTGCTCTTGTCTTTTTCTTTTGTTTGTATGGTCTATAGATGTCTTCTACTTCTGCAAGTGTTTTTGAAATTGCTACGGCTTGTAGGATTTCGTCTGTTAATTTTCCTTGCTCGTCTATTGATTTTATTACTTCTTCTTTTCTTGTTTCTAAGTTTCTTAGGTATGATAGTCTTTCTCCAAATGTTCTTAGTACTTCGTCACTTAATCCTCCTGTTACTTCTTTTCTGTAACGTGCGATAAATGGTATTGTGTTCCCTTCGTCTATTAATTTTATTGTGTTTTCTACTTGTTGTATTTTGATGTTTAATTCTTCTGCAATTGTTTTTGCTATTTTGTCCATTGTTTTCCTCCCTTTAATTTTTTAAAATGCTTTTGACATTATTTATTTTTTGTGCTTTCGACATTTTTTGATATGTTTAGTCAATTTTTGATATCTTATTGACTTTTTTCTTTGTTTAATATATCATAAATTTAAATAAAATGAAAGGGGGAAATTGAAAAATGATTTCATCAGATTTTAGAACTGAAGCTCGTAGAAAATTATCTGGTAAATGGAGTAAAGCGGTTTTTATTGTTTTAGCATATATGGCTTTGACTTTTGTTATTGGATTTATTGAAGGTCTTTTTCCTGAGTCAATGGAAGAAATATTTGGTCTTGTAAATACTATTATTAATGTTCCTTTATCTTTTGGACTTGTATTTGCATTTTTAAAATTATTTAATGGCGAAGATGTTAAGGCTTTTGATTTCGCTACTTTAGGTTTTTCTAATTTTGGAAAATCTTGGGGTGTTGCTTTTCAAATATTTTTGAAAATGATTCTTCCAGAAATTGCCGTAATTGTTTCTTTTTTAATACTTATGATAGGTGGTATTTCTACTGGAATTATGGTTTCTGCATATCCTTCAACTAGTGCATCTGCATTTTCTATGTTTATGCTAATAGTTGGTGTAGTTCTTGTTATTGTTTCAAGTGTTTGGGCTACAACTAAATATTATTATTATAAATTGGCATATTTAATTGCTGCTGATAATGAAGATATGTCTACTGCAGATGCAGTTGAAGAAAGTCAAAGATTGATGACTGGAAAACGTGCTAGTTTATTCTGCTTAGAATTATCTTTTATCGGTTGGGCTATTTTAAGTGTGGCTACAATGGGAATTGGTTTCTTATGGCTTGTTCCTTATGTTCAATTTGCTAATATAGCTTTTTATAAATATGCAACTGGTAATACAGAAACTATTGAAATTAATACTTCAGATGATAATACTTCAGAAAATATGTAGAAAAAACAAAAGAAAAATAGAGTTAAATTCTCTATTTTTTCTTTTTTATTTTTTATTCAATTCCTAAATATTCGTTGTATGTTATTTCTCTGTCTATTACATTTCCATCTTCTTTAATATCAATGATTCTATTTGCTACTGTTTGTGTTAATTCGTGGTCATGTGATGTAAATAAGATGTTTCCTGTAAATTTTTTCATTCCTTCGTTTACGGATGTTATGCTTTCCATATCTAAGTGGTTTGTTGGTTCGTCAAATATTAAGAAGTTTGCTCCTGAAAGCATCATTTTTGAAAGAACACATCTTACTTTTTCTCCTCCTGATAAGACTCTTACTTGTTTTAATGCTTCATCTCCTGAGAATAGCATTCTTCCTAAGAATCCTCTTACATATGTTTCGTCTGGGTCTTTTGAGTATTTTCTTAACCATTCGGTAATGTTCTCGTCTGTGTCGAATAAGTAGTTGTTGTCCTTAGGGAAGTATGATTTTGTTATTGTTGTTCCCCATACTAATTCTCCACTGTCTGGTTCCATTTCTCCTGATATTATTTGGAATAAGACTGTTTTTGCTATTTCGTTGTCTGCTAAAAATGCTATTTTGTCGTCTTGTTTTACTGTAAATGATACATTGTCTAATACTTTTACACCTTCATATGTTTTTGTTATATTTTTTACTTGTAATATTTCTCTTCCTGGTTCTCTGTCTGGTTTGAAGTCTACATATGGATATTTTCTGTTTGATGGTTTTATTTCGTCTAGTTCTATTTTTTCAAGTGTTTTCTTTCTTGATGTTGCTTGTTTTGATTTTGATGCGTTTGCACTGAATCTTGCTATAAAGTCTTGTAATTCTTTTATTTTTTCTTCTTTTTTCTTGTTTTGCTCTTTCATTTGTTTTAGTGCCAATTGGCTTGATTCATACCAGAAGTCGTAGTTTCCTGGATATACTTTTATTTTTCCAAAATCGACGTCTGCTATGTGTGTACATACTTTGTTTAGAAAGTATCTGTCGTGTGATACTACTATTACTGTGTTTTCGAAGTTAATTAGGAATTCTTGTAACCAGTTTATGCTTTTTAGGTCTAAGTCGTTTGTTGGTTCGTCTAGTAGTAATACGTCTGGGTTTCCAAATAGTGCTTGTGCTAGTAATACTTTTACTTTTTCTCTTGCTTCTATTTCTTTCATGTATTTATAGTGGTTTTCTGGTATTATTCCTAAGTCGTTTAGTAGCATTGCGGCGTCTGATTCTGCGTTCCATCCGTCTAGTTCTGCAAATCTTTCTTCTAGTTTTGCGGCTTTCATTCCGTCTTCTTCTGTGAAGTCTGGTTTTGCATATATTGCTTCTTTTTCTTTCATTATGTCATATAGTTCTTTGTTTCCCATCATTACTGTGTCTATTACTGTGTTTTCTTCGAATGCAAAGTGGTCTTGTTTTAGTATTGATAGTCTTTCTCCTTTTTCTAGTGTTACTTCTCCTTTGCTTGGTTCTATTTCTCCTGATAGTACTTTTAGGAATGTTGATTTTCCTGCTCCGTTGGCTCCTATGATTCCGTAGCAGTTTCCTTTTCCAAATTTTATGTTTACGTCTTCAAATAGTACTCTTTTTCCAAATCGTACTGTTACTCCGATTGCATTTAACATTGTTTTCCTCCTAATTTTCTTTTTTTTCGTCTGCTATAGTATAACATCTTTTTATAAAAATTGCAATGTCTCATTGGGGACGGTTCTGTTTGAGACATTTTCATACAGAAATCATATAAAAATCTGGTCAATGTTTTATCATTTCCAGATTTTCTTTTATGTATAATATTTCTATTCTTCATATTTTTTATATTTATAATAAAATACTACTGCCAACACACTAAATATTAGTATTGATGTTATTATGGTTGTTTTTCCTGCTCTTGGTAAAATCGTAGCTGATAATACATCCTTATTTTGTTTTTTATTTATATTGCTTTCTTTTTCTGCTGGATATTTCTCGTTTTCGATTTTATCTGTTGGTTGTTTATTTGTATTCTCATTTTCGTTTTTGTCATCTTCTGTTGTTTCATTTGACGGATCTTGAATCCCTGAATCATTGGATGAGCCTGATTTTATTGCATCTGCAATTATACTGTTTCCTCCTATATTTTGGTTTACTACTGTTAAAATATTTCCTGCTTCATCATATACATTTCCACTATAATTTGTTGTTTTTAATTCTCCTTTATCTCCACTTTCTATTTGATATGTATATGTTATTTTATTTCCATTTACACCACCAAATTTTGCTATTTTTTCTATTCCACTTCCAAATTTTAATTTTAATATTGGTGCCGTGTTTGATATTATTTCTGATTTATTTTCATCTCCGTATATATTTTCACTATATGTTGATTCTAATTTTATTGTTTGTCCCTCTTTATATGTTCCTGATTTTGGACTTATTACATTTATACTTGATAATGTTGGTACTGCTGTATCTTTTCTAATAATAATTGAACTTGTTTCAGAAACATTTCCTGCCGCATCTATTGCTCTAAAATATATTGTTGAATCTCTATCATTTCCAAAAGTTATTTTTCCAATACCATCTGTAGTTGTAAGAAAATCTGTTTTCCACTCACCATCTTCTCCTTCTTTCCATTCGTATTTACTTATTCCACTCATATCGTTACTTGAAAGTTCTACATATATTTTCTTATTTGTCCAACTTCCATTTTCATAAATATTTCCAGAGGAATTTTCTAGTTTTGCTAGTATTTGTGGTGCTATTGGTGGTGTAGTATCTTTTTTATTTTCAAATGTTATTTCTGAAAGTGCTGTACTTTTACTTCCCTTAAAGGCTATTTTTACATTATTAATTTCTTCTTCCAAATTTAAATTGCTTAAATCTATTACTGCTGGTTTTTTTGAACTTTCTAATAAATTTAAATTTATATCTTTAATACTTATACTATTATTAATTAGTAAATCCGCTGATATAGGTAAGCTTTCATTTGTAGCATTGTAAGCTGGATACAACCATATATATTTTATGTCCTGGACTGTGCTGAATTTACACTCAATATCATATTCATTGTCCTTTAATTTATTATTTAAAGTACAATTTTCTTTGCTTAATCTACTATAGTTATTAATTCCGTTATTTAAACATTCTGTATTGCCTTCTGCTATAATGCTTATTTTATCTGTTTCTACAGTTGAATAGCCATTAATTCCACTAGGTATTGGTTGTATTCCTGTTGTTGGTCCATTTATATATATTTTTTCATCTTTAAAAATTATTTTATCAAATGCAAGACTTCTTGATTTATAACTTTCGTTTGATACATTTTTATTTAAAACATGATATACTGTATATAATGAACCATCTGGTGTAGAAAAGATATTATTATGTCCTGGTCCAAATACAGTTTTTCCATCTGTTACTAATAATAAATTCTCTGTACTTGTTTCATCTCCATTATCTTTTTTATCATATTTTCCTAGTGGAGATTTTGAAACAGCATAGCCCACACTATAATAATTGCTCATATATCCATTTGCTGAATACATCATATAGTATTTTCCGTCATTTTTTATTACACATGGTCCTTCTGTCCAATATCTATTTCCTGTTTTTTTCTCCCAATTCAATGTAGCATTAAGTAAAACTACTGGCTCTCCAACTGTATTATTTAATTCATTGTTTAGTTGTACTCCATAAATCCAACTAGATCTTTCATTTCCTCTAACTACTTGATCTTCAACAAAATATAAATATATTTTTCCATCATCATCAAATAATACATTTGCATCTATTACTGAATTTTTAAATTCAAATAACTTTGAATTTTGTTCTGTAAATGTACTTTCAAATGTGTCTCCAACTAAAACGCTTATATATGATTGCCTTACCGGCGTAACTGTTGATACCCCATTAACTGCACTGTTTATAATTTCATCTTCATTTTTTAATTGAAAAGATGAATAAAATATATAAATTTTATTATTATGTTTATATACTTCTGGCGCCCAAAAATTTGTCCTTTTTCTAATTTTATTTCCATTACTATCAGTTATTTCATTTCCATTTTTATCTTTTACATATATTCCGTTTTCTTCCATAGGATTTACATTGCTACTACTTTTTTCCCAATTTTTTAAATCTTTTGATTTATAATAATATAAAATATTGTTGGTATATATGTACCCTAAAATATTAGTATGAAATAGATAATAATATCCATCTTTTTCATTATAAAAAATAAAAGGGTCTGGGCAACTAGACATAGTTTTTTTATAGTCACTATTATTATAATTATAGTCATCTTTTTGACTTAATGCATTTGCTACATCATTTCCTATTTGTGAAAGTGCAGCAGATGTGAAATGTATGTCATTATTGTAAGTTGGATTTTCGTTATAACAAACACTTTCTCGCGCATATTTTACTGCTGTATACCAATCTAATTTATTTCCGTTTGAATCTGTATATTTTGAATTAGTATAAGTATCTACATTATATTCATTTTCATTTGGAATATAGTTATCAAATGCAAATGAAGATCCTAATATAATATCATCATTTTCATTTATCAATTTTTGTTGTGCTTCATTTATAATCTCTATTCCTTTATACCATGAACTTAATCCTGGTACCCCTGAAGTTAAAACAATTGCTCCTTTTTCAATACCTGTATCTTCTTTTAACTTTTCATGAATGGTTTTATAATTTTCTATATATTTTCTTTTTACATTTTCTGCTTCTTCATCTGTTATTTCATTTTGTACTTTTGTATTTGTTTCACCTTGAAATACTACATATAACTTTGAACCAATATTGTAATTGTTATTTTCTAAATATTTTATTGCACTATTGTATTTTAAAGTCATAGATTCATATAAGTGCTTATCTTCCTTTGAATCTCCATAATTTGGGTTGTCTGATGGTAAAAAGTTTTCTATTTTTTCTCCTCCATTAGCGGCAAAAATTACTATAACTCCATGCCCTGTTTTTTCATAATACTGTTTACAAAATTGTGGTATCATGTTTGTTCCACATGATTTTTCTAATGACGCTGGAGTTTGATTACTTAACATGGTTTTTGTATTAACATCATATTTTAGTTTTTCTCCTATTATATTTGTTGATGAATCTAACTCTTTCAATGTATTACTTTCGTATAAGTATTCATATGCTGTTTGTGATGTTTGATTTATCTTAGTGTAATTCATTTGCGTACTATTTTGTAAAAGCATTGGACTTATTTGAGTTTCACTTGCAAACCTTTTAATAGAATTATTATCTGTATAATCATATCTTGTATCTCTTTGTTTTTCTGGTTCTTTTATTCCAGCATACCCAACCATATTTGATTGTCCCCAAAATAAAACAACGTCATATATTAAGTTACTATCTGCTTTTACTGGTTTAATACTATATATAACTAATATAATGACTGACAAAAATAAAATGTTTATTATCTTTTTGCTCATTAATATTTTCCCCCTTAATTTTCATGCCGTATTTATTTTGATATGTTTTTTGGATTATTCTTACTATATAATATACTTTAATTTTTTATTTGTAAATATCTTATTTAGGGGGCTACTTACTATTACTTACGGCTCGTATTTTGTAGCGTTTTATTATTTTTTTGTTACATTTTTGTTACAATGTTCTTTACATTAACCTGTGTTGTGCTATTCACCTCTGTTTTATTGTTTATTTTATTTTCGATTGTATTATTGTTTTCTATTGTATTGTTTTTTGTTTCTTCTTGATTGTTTTGAATTTGGTTATTTGATTTTTTTTCTTCTTGTTTGTTTTGGTTCTGATTATTTGTATTTTGTTGTGTGTTATTATTTGTCGGTTGTGTATTGTTATTTGTTGGTTGTGCACTTGGTTCTTGCTTTGTTGCTTGATTGCTGTCTTTCCAAGGATTTTCTGAATTTGAATCTGTTGGATCCCAACCTCTGCATTCTGTGTTCCATGATATTTTTTGTGCACTTGGTTTTCCTAGTGGTCCTGGATTTGAGTCATAATAAAATTCAACAATTGTTCCTGTTGTTATATTGTTGTAAATCCATGCGGCATCTTGAACTGTTAGACGTATACATCCTGCTGATGCTTTTGTTCCTAGTTTATCATATTCGGCATATTCTAGTGTTGATGGATTTCCTTTTGTTGTATATGGTACTGAATGGAATAGTATGTTTCCTACAATTGCGGTTGTATATTGTCCATATACATATGTTCCTGGTGTGTGTCCAAATAATGTGTGCCATCTATGTTTTGTTCCATTTAGTTTGTATTTTCCTCCTGTTGGCGTTGCGGTTCCTATTGAGCAAACCATTGCTTTTACTGGGACTGTGTAGTTACCTTCTGAGTCTTTTGTGTATATTGTTACTACATTTGCTTGATTATTTATTTTTATGTAGTATTTGTTTTTGTTGTCTTTTATTTCTTTTTCATTTTCTACTTTGCTTTCTTTTATGGCTTTTTCGTCTATTATGTTTTCGTCTACTGGTGTGTTTTCGTCTGTTTCGTTGTTACTTATTTGTGCTTCTAATATTGTTTCTTCTTCTATTGCTTGTCCTTGTGTGGCTTCTGTTTTGTGTTTTTGGTCTCTTATTGTGGTTATTATAAATCCTATTATTATTAGTATTGATAGAATTATTATTGCGGTTGTTGTTATGAATTTTTTCTTATCTTTTATTTTCATCAATTTTCTCCTTTTTCTTATATTAAAAGTCTTCGAATTGTAATATTGTTTAGGTTAAATTTTTTATTTTTTAATTTTTACGAGTTCTTCTAATTTATAACTTTTATTAATCCACTAAAATACACTAAAATATTATCGATAACATCTTTTATAGGTATCTCTAGCCAATTGTTATTTGCAGTATTAAGTCTTGATTGAAATCTTCGATTATTTAATATATTTATTAATCTTTTATTTATATCTTCTAATGTATTTTCACGCATATTCTCATCTTGAAAAATTAAAATATCTATGTATTTTATTAGCTTGTCCTTATCTAATTTTTCATTATTAATTAAATAATAAAAATCAAAAATATCTTTAAACCTCGTGGAAGTAATACCAAATTTTAATAATGATTTTAATTTTTCAACAATTATTTGTTCTTTAGAATTTATAAGTAAACTAACACTTTTATCTATTATGTTAAAATCAAAATAATAATTATCTTGTTTCATATCAAAATATTTATGTACTCCAATATCTAGTTTTGAATTTATTGAGTACTTTTTCTTGTCAGTTAGTTGTATATAAACTCTTTTTCCATTGTAGTCTTGATGATGTAATGATTCAATTTTTTCTGTAACTTTTATTTTTATTCCATCATTTGTATTATTTAATTCTTTTATAAAATTAAGAATTGATTTGTCTTCCAAAGAATATTTTATAAAATCAATATCCATATCTCTAGTTGCGCGACGCATATTTTTAGAAATGTTATGCATTACAACTCCGCCTTTTACAGTTATATTTTTATTATATTTACTATTTCCAATTTTAAGCAAAATAATATCTTGAGCAACTTTTGGAATCGCATCTTCTTCTGAATAACCTGCTGCTACATATTTATTTACTAATTCATATATATACATTAAAACACCTCATCTTGTATAATTTCAAAAATTTTATCTCCATTTACAAAATATTGTAAATATTCTTCTATCTTTTGAGTATTTAATGAATTTGCTAATTTTCTATAATTAGATATTATTTCTTTATATAAATCATAACCTATTTGATTTTTATTTCTGGCCAAATCAATTAGCATTCTTTCTTTATTATAAATATTTATTTTTATTCCTTCATAATCAATCTGAGTTTTTCCCAAATTATATAGTTCATTTTTCATACGAATTTGTTTTATTTTTTCTGATTTAATTAATGTTCCATTTCTGTTTGTGGCTAAATACATTACCTTAGGAATAACGTCTGTTAAGTTGTGATAATAGTAGGCTGAATAAGATGTAAATACTCCGTAAGGATATTTTTTCATTGTAATTTCTAAATAATGTGCACTTGGTGTGTCTGAATATATTCCTTTTTCAATTTTATATACCTCACTATTTTTAACTGCTTTTTCTATCTGGTATGCACTTTTATATTTTAATAACAGTTCATTATATGTATATATCATAGTAAACTCCTCCATATATATTTTAAACTAAATACCACCATAAGTCAACTGTTTTGGTGGTATTTAGTTTAATTTTTTTGTTGATTTTTTTCTATTTTTATGATAATGTTGTTATAAATTTAAAAATAAAGGGTGATAATGTTGAAAAAATTTTTATTATTTATTTTATTATTTTTGATTTTTGTTTTATGCCTTTTGGTACTTATAAAATCAGATTTTTTTAATAGTACAAACGTTATTCAAGATTCTTCGGTTGAAAGTGAAACTGTAGAAGAAAAGATTGAGCCTATCAATTTTACTATGACTGCAATTGGAGACACTTTATGTCATAATACTCAATATTGGGATGCTTATAATAGTAGCACTAAACAATATGATTTTTCTTATGTTTATGATGATATTAAAGATTATACAAGTAGTGCAGACATTACTATAGGAAGTTTGGAAACGACTTTTGCAGGTGAAGATAGGGGTTATAGCAATTATCCGGTTTTCAATTCTCCTGATAGTTTGGCTACTGGTTTAAAAGATATTGGCGTTGATGTTATTTCTTTGGCTGGTAACCATGCTTTAGATTATGGTTATTCTGGTATTTGTAGAACTATTGATGTTTTAGATAATGTTGGAATTTCTCATTTGGGTACTTATAAGTCTGCTGAAGACCAGGATAAAATTTTAATTAAGGATGTTAAGGGTGTAAAAATTGCTTTTATCAATTATACTTACGGAACTAACGGGATTCCTGTTCCTTCTGATAAACCGTATTGTTTGAATTTGATTGATAAAGATTTGATTTCTAAACAAATTAAGCAGGCTAAGGAGCAAAATGTTGATATGATTGTTGCTTGTATGCATTGGGGTACTGAGTATAAGACTTCTGCTAATGATGAGCAAAAAGAACTTGCGGATTTTTTGTTTAAGAGTGGTGTTGATATTATCCTTGGTAATCATCCTCATGTTCTTGAGCCTATGGAAAAGAAAACTATTACTTTAGATGATGGTTCTACTAAAGATGTTTTTGTTGTGTATGCTTTGGGTAATTTTACTGCAGACCAAAGGGCTGAGATTACTAGGGATTCTGCTATTTTGAATTTGGATATTACTAAGGATTCTGATGGCAAAATTTTGATTAATAAGGTTTCTTATGTTCCTATTTATATGTATAAGAATTCTGCCGCTAAGGTTCATAAGTTTAAAATTTTGGATATTGAGAAGTCTATTGCTAATTTTGATAGTGGTGATACTTCTATTGGTTCTTCTGTTTATTCTAATTTGAAGGTTCAGTTGCAAAAAATTAGGGATATTTTGGGTGATGAAATTAATTAGTTTTTATATTTTTTTAGACCTAGAAGTTTATGTTTCTAGGTCTTTTTTTAGTCAAGCATGTCTTTTCTTTTTAGCCACCATGTTACGATGAGTGTTAATGCTACTGAGATTAGTATCATTATTGGGAATCCAAATTTGCTGTTTTGGAATGGTATGTTTACGTTCATTCCCCAGAAACTTGATACCATTGTTGGTACTGCTAGTACTATTGTTATTGATGTTAAAAATTTCATTACTCCATTTAGGTTGTTTGATATTATTGATGCATATGCGTCCATTGTTCCTGTTAGGATGTCGCTGTATATTTTGGCCATTTCTATTGCTTGCTTGTTTTCTGTGATTGCGTCTTCTAGTATGTCTTCGTCTTCTTCATATAGTTTTATTATTTTTCCTCTTAGTGTTTTTTCCATTACTAGTTCGTTTGATTTTAGTGATGTTGTGAAGTATACTAAACTTTTTTCTAAACTTAGTAATTTTAGTAGTTCTTTGTTTTTCATTGATTTTTTTAATATGTATTCTGCTATTTCTGTTTCTTTGTTTATTTGTTTTAGGTATGTTAGGTAGTATGATGAGTTTAGATATAGTATTTGAAATATTAGTTTTGATTTTTTGTATGTTTGGAAGTTTTTTATTTTCATTTTTTCGAAGTCTTCTATTACTTTGTTTTTTCGTAATGATACTGTTATGAAGTAGTCGTCTCTTACTACTATCATTCCTAATGGCATTGTTGTGTATACGTCGTTTTCTTCGTTTTTTTCTATTATTGGTACGTCTACTACAAATAGTATTGTTCCGTCGTCTTCTTCGTTGTCTATTCTGGCTTTTTCTTCGAAGTCTAGTGCGTCTCTTATGAAGTCTTCTTGTATTTCTACGCTTTCACATACTTTTTTTATTTCGTTTTCCGATGGGTTTACTAAATTTATCCAACTTCCTTTTTTGATTTCTTTTATTTCTTCTATTTTGTTTGTTTCTATGTTTGTGCTGTATATTTTTAGCATTTTTCCCACCTCTTTCTTTATTTTACATATACTATTTTATCTTTTTATTTTGAAATTGTCAATGTATTTTTAAAAAAATGTTTACATAATTTTATCTGTTTGCTAATAAGTTTATCATATCTATAATTAGTTTTTTTCTGTTGTCTGCTTCCATATCTTTCTGCCTCTATAAAACTTCTATTTTATTATCTATTTTTTATGTTCTTGTTCAACATATAATATTGTTACTTTTTGTTGTTTTTTCACACAATATTGTGAAAAAAGTATTTACTTTTTTATTTTTTAATGTTATAGTTTAATTGCTAGTTTAAAGCAAATTTTTTAGTGTTTTATACACACAAAGGAGGAAAAAATGTCTCGTACATTGAAAATTTTATTTATTTTATTATTTTGTACTGTTGCATTACTTGTATATCCTACACTAGTTAATGCTTCAGATACACTAATTGCTACTTCTACTCTTAATGGAATTTCAGTTTCTTTTGAGTATAAGTTAAATGATGCTGGACAGGTTACAGATTTGGTTTGTACTAATGCTTCTGCTTTGTCTGGTAGTGTTACTGTACCTGGTACATTGGAGGGAAAAACGGTTGTATCTTTAGGTGATAATGCTTTTAAAGGTGCTTCTAATATTACAAGTGTTGTAATTCCTGAATCTATTAAAGAGATTAACCACAGTGCTTTTGAAAACTGTACAAAACTTACTAATGTTGATTTAGGCAGTATTACAAGTATTTCTTTTGATGTTTTTAAAGGTTGTTCTAGTTTAACTGAGTTGACTATTCCTAAAACTTTAAAAAACGGTGCAGTGACGCCATGTTTGAATAACTCAAGTATTACCAAGATTACTTTTGAGGATGGTTTAACTGTTATTCCTAGTTATCTTTGTGCAAATACTGGTATTACTGAAATTAATATCCCAAGTTCTGTTCAAGAAATTGGACATGATGCATTTTCAAACTGTACTAAATTGAATAAAGTTAATTTAGGTAGTATTACAAGTATTTCTTTTGATGTTTTTAAAGGTTGTTCTAGTTTAACTGAGTTGACTATTCCTAAAACTTTAAAAAACGGTGCAGTGACGCCATGTTTGAATAACTCAAGTATTACCAAGATTACTTTTGAGGATGGTTTAACTGTTATTCCTGATTATCTTTGTGCAAATACTGGTGTAACTGAAATTAATATTCCAAGTTCTGTTCAAGAAATCGGACATGATGCATTTTCAAACTGTCCAAATTTGAAAAAAATAACAATACTTGATAATGTTAAAAAGATTGGATTTTATACTATATCAGATACAGAATCTATATTTAAAAATCACAATACAGACTTAACAATATATTGTTATCAAAATTCCTTGGCTGCAGCATATGCTATAAAATACAATATAAAATTTGAATACTTACCTCAAGACAGTTCAAATCCATCAACTGACAATGATAGCAATCAAAATGGAGGTAACTCTAATTCAGGAGATACAACAAATAAAGATAACCCAAATCCAAAAGCAGATCCTGAAGAAGATTCAACAACTGCACCTGGCAAATTGCCATATACTGGTTCAAGTATAGGAATTATTGTTGCAATATTCTTCATATTAGGTGGCGGAATATTTGCATATAAAAAATATAATAATTTAAAAGGAATTTAAAATTTAAGGATGTAACTTGATGTTGCATCCTTTATTTAAAGGAGAATAACAATGAGAAATTTAAAAGCAAATACTTCAAGGCATATTATTATTTGTGTAATATTATTTTTGATATTATTAATATTTTTAATTTTTTTTACATTATTTTCTACCAAAACGCCTATTAGTCAAAATACAGAAAATCAAATTGTAAATAATGAATTAGAATTAAATAATCAAAATACATTAGAAAATGATACTGAAGCAATTATAAATTCAACAGATTATCCTCATGGTGAAATTCTTACTACAAGTGATGGCGAAGAGTATTCTATTATTGCTAATTTAAATATCCCAAGTTTAGGAATTGAGTATCCTATACTTTCTAATTATTCTGATTCGTTATTAAAAATTGGTCTAACAAAATATTGGGGTTCTAACCCAAATCAAGTTGGCAATCTGGTTATTTTAGGTCATAATTATAAGTCTACTAAATTTTTTAGCAAATTGCCTAATATAAAGATTGGTGATATTGTTCAACTTACAGATTTATATAATAAAACTTTGAATTATTCTGTTTATGCTACAGATATTGTTAGTCCTGATGATAATTCTTGTACTAGTCAGAAAACGAATGGTAATATTGATTTAACTTTAATTACTTGCTATTATGATAATGCAAATTCTAAGGCTACTAGACGTTTTGTTGTTAAAGCACGTGCTTTGAATTAATGAATACAAAAATGTCTTTTTTACATTGTGGTTCATAAGACATTTTTGTTAAAATCTCTTGACATCTGCATTTATAAACGCTATAATAAGAAGGTAATTTAGGTTTTGCATCATTAGCTCAGTTGGTAGAGCAGCAGACTCTTAATCTGAAGGTCCTCGGTTCGAAACCGAGATGATGCACCAAAAATAACAACTTACTAACAAGAATGTTGGTAGGTTGTTTTTTTTTAAATTTATAAAAATACTTGACATTTTCAACATATCTTTTATATTGTTGGTAGTTATAAAGAAAAGTGGAGATTTTTCCCCACTTTTCTAATTCTTTTTTGTACCTTTTAATATAATTCTTTGCATTGCACTATAAGTATCTTTTGAAAGTAAATCCTTAGAAACCACTTGACCATTAAGACTCTTGATTATATAAGTTTCCGTAACGCAACCATTTGCTCCCTTCTGTTTTATCTCCTCTGTTCCCTCTGCTATTGTATTATCTTCAATATATTTTTCTGTAACCGGAATTGTTGAAATGGTTTTTGTTTCAAAAGTTATGTTGTATTCTGGATTTTCTTTTATTCCATAAATTGATATTGTTGCAACTCCGTTTGATGCAGTTGCCTTTATTTTTATTGCGTATTTTCTTGTATTTTTAAATTTGAAATCTGTTACACCATATGCTACTGTAGCATCTCTGCCCTCTGGCACATATGAGGTTATAAATTGATGGTTTCTTCTTTCTACTGTTTGCATATTTGCTTTTAAAACTGCATTGTATAATGTTGAAGAAATTTGGCAAATTCCTCCACCTATTCCATCTACAACTGCCCCATTTTCATATACTTTTGCAGTTTTGTACCCTGCTTTAGTTGTTCTTGCTCCTAAAGTTTTATTATATGAAAATGTTTCACCTGGCAACACTATTTTTTCATCTATTTTTTTACATGCTATTTCTAGGTTTGTTGACCTGTCTTTATCTCCACCATCATATCTTGTTGAGTATGCACTTATTTTTTCTGGAAATGCTTCTGAGCCTAAGTTTGATAGTGTTACCTGTGGATTTGTTATTTGTAATGGTATTTCATATTGTTCTTTATTTTCTTCTAGTATTTTTTTTGCATCTTCTATATTGAAATCTATTCCTATTACTTCTGGATGAACTTCTACTGGGTCTTTTGTTATATATGCGTCTTGAACTTTTTTATAAATGTCTTGATGGATTTTGTCTATGTCTACTTTGCTTGGCCATGCTTTTTCTGCTGGTATTTCTATTGTTTCTTGATTTGTATTTATATTTTTTTGTTGTTCTTTTATTTCTGTTAGAAGTTTGTCTGTTAATATTTTTAGTCCTTCTTTTCCTGGTGTTATTATTAATTTGTCATTTTCTATATAGTAGTCTGGCTCTTCTATTGTTTCTGGTAAATTTGTTTGTATGTCTTCTATTGCTTGTTTTGTTTGTTCCTCATTAATTGTTGTTTCTACTTTTATGTTTTTCTTTCCTATTAATGCAAAAAATATGCCATAATTATTTGTTATTATATTTCCGCTTTTTCCAACTAAAATTGCTTCGTTTGTTGCTTTTTCTATATTGTAGTTTGTTTCTAATGTTTCTGGAGCTATGGTTGTTTCAAAGTCTTCGTATTTTAGTGTTATATCTTTTTTCTTTTTTTCGCTATATATGCTTTCTAATTTTTCTTTTGCTTGTTCTCTTGTTAATCCAGATACGTCTATTCCTTCTATTTTTACACCTTTTGTTATGTTTGCATTGTTTATGTTTGTTATTGCAAATATTACTGAAAATATTGCTATTATTATTGCAAATACTATGCTTATTAATTTTATGGTTTTTTTATTTTTATTTCTTTTCTTTATTATTTCTGGGTTTTTTAGTTTTTCTTGTTTTTGAATTTTTTTGTTTTTTTGTTTTTGTCTTTGTTGTTTGATTTTTTCTTGTTTTTTATTGTTTTCTTGTTTCTTTTTTTCTTGTTTTTTTAAATTTGCTATTTCTGTCTTTAATCTTATTTTTTCTTGTTCTTCTTTGTTCTTTCTATTTATTTCTTGTAAATTTATTATTTTTTCTATGTTTTTGTTTTCTTGCTTTTCCATTTTTATTTTGCTTCTTTTTTGCTTTCTTGTTTCTTCTAATTCCTCTTCTAGTGGTTCATATCTTGCGTTTTTTTCTAAATCTTCCCATTTTAATTTACTTTTTTCCATGTATTTTTTCCTTTCTCAATACATAAATTCAGTTTAATTTTTTTCTGCTGTACACCTACATAATATCATATTCTGCTTTCTTTTACAATATTTCTTTTAAATTTAAAATATCATTTAAGTAACAAAAAATTGCAAATTTTCTAAAAATTTTACAAAAAACACTTGAACATTATCGAATTTAATATTATAATACTTGTAGCAAAAGATAAATAAGGAGAGATATTCGATGGAGTTAGTAAAAAATATTTTTTTTAATACAGATAAATTAGTAGAAAATAGTAATGTAAAAATATCATATACAGGAAAATTTTTTCAAGAAAATGCTGAAGAAGTCTATATTCATTATGGATTTGGCATTAATTGGGATAATTTAAACGAAGTAAAAATGGAAAAAACAGAATTAGGTTTCCAAGCTGAAATTTTCTTGGGTGAAGGTGATTCTTTTAATTTTTGCTTTAGAAATGGTAATGATGAATGGGATAATAATGATGGTCAAAATTATACTTTCAATTTGGAGAAAAAACAAGCCGAATTAATAGTTTTGGAGGACGAGCCTGTTTCTTTGGGTAGTGCTAGAAAACTTAGAAAGTCTTATTTATGGAGCAAAAAAATTCGCTTGGCAGTGTATAAAATTATTACTTATTTTCCAAAAATATTATCTGGTAATTATAAAAGGAAAGTTCATGAAGCATAAATAAAAAATCTGAAAAGCTTTGTTTTTCAGATTTTTTTGTTTTATATATTCCACCCTCCGTTTATTGATATTACTTGTCCTGTGGTGTATTCATCTTTAATTAACCATTCTACGCATCTTTCTATATCGATTGATTTCCCTATTTTTTCTAATGGAATTTCTTCTTCTATGTTTTGTTTTTCTTCTTCGCTTAAATGTGCATTCATTTCTGTGTTTATTATTCCTGGTGCAATTGAGTTAACCCTTATGTTTGATGGCCCTAATTCTTTTGCTAGTGCTTTTGTTAGTGCGTCAACTCCTGCTTTGCTTACACTATAGTGTACTTCACATGACGCTCCTGTTATTCCCCATATTGATGATATGTTTATTATGCATCCTTTTTTGTTGTGTATCATGTTGTGGCATGCTTCTTGTGACATGTAAAATACTGAGTTTAGGTTTGTATTTATCATGTTATTCCAGTCTTCGTCTGTTATTTGTGTAAATTCTTTTATTTGTGATATTCCTGCATTGTTTATTAACACGTCTATTTTTCCGTATTTTTGTATTGTGTATTTTACTAGGTTTGTGGCTTCTTCTCTTTTTGAGACGTCTGCTTTATATATGTCTATTTTGATGTTTTGTTTTTCTAGTTCTTGTTGTAGTTCTTTTATTTCTTTTTCTGATTTGTTGTAGTTTGCTATTATTGTGTTTCCTTTTTTCGCTAGTTCTTTTGATATTTCTTTGCCTATTCCTTTGGATGCTCCTGTTACTATTATTACTTTATTCATTTAGTGCCTCCCTTTTATATTAGAGTTACTTGGAACAAATTTGAAATTTTGTCCGTGTGCGAAAATTTATAAAATAAAAAAGCCAATAATTAAGATTAAATCAAAACTACTGACCTTTCATATGGAGCCACTTCTCAGATTCGAACTGAGGACCCCCGCATTACAAGTGCGGTGCTCTGGCCAACTGAGCTAAAGTGGCATTCTTGGTGACCCCTACGGGAATCGAACCCATGTCTCCGCCGTGAAAGGGCGATGTCTTAACCGCTTGACCAAGGGGCCATATATACAAAGAACTAAATAATTATTCATTATTTAGTTCTTTTGGTGAGCTATCCGCGACTCGAACGCGGGACAACTTGATTAAAAGTCAAGTGCTCTACCACCTGAGCTAATAGCCCGTCACCATTTTTTGTTACGTATCCGTAACGCTTTTATATATTACTATATTTTTTTTCAAATGTCAATACATTTGTCAAATTTTTTTTAATTTTTTTTTAATTTTTTAAATTTTTCGTGTTTTTTTGACAAATGTATTGATTTTTTTAACCCATTTGTTACTTTTGACTTTTTGCTTTTTGGCTTATTTTTTATGCGTTTAATTTTGCTATTACTTCTTCAACATCTATTCCATGTACATCACATGCTTCCTCTAGTGTTTCCATTTGTGAAGCAGGACATCCTAAACAGTGCATTCCTATTTCTAATAATATTTCTGCTTTTTCTGGTGCTTTTTCTAAAATTTCACCTATTGTTGTATCTTTACTAAATTTCATGGTTACTATCTTTCCTTTCCATTAAGGTCATAATTTAAATTAAATTTGTTTTTCCTTAATTTTTTATTTTACAAAAAGACGCATTTGTAGGCGTTTTTTGTCATCGTATTAAAATTTTATCATATTTTTTAAAAAAAGTATAGACAAATTAAAAAAAATGTTGTATATTTTTGTATTAGTAAGGCGGTGATATTATTTCTCGTTTATTAAATTTATTTTTTATCATATTTATTATTAATCTTTTTGTTACTTTATATTCAATTTATTCATTTTTCGAATTAAAAATTTTTCATACTCGTCAAGGTTCAAAATTAAAAATTAAGAAGGAGGAATTATAATTTTAAAGCGTAAATTTATTTTTTGCATTTTTTTTGTTTTTATTTCTTGTATAATAGCATTTGTTCATTTTTATCCTATTTTTATTTCTGAAGAAATTATTATTACTTATGGAATACATCCTTTTGATATCTGCTCAAAAAATCCTGTTCTTTGGAAATATATTAAATTAATTTTTATTTTCACTTATATTTTTTCTAATTTTATTTTTTCTAATTGTATTTTTAATCAATTTTTAATTAAATTCTTAAATAAAAGATTTGACAAATCAATTAATAAAAAAATTTCTGAAAAAAACGAATTTGAAAATACATCAAAATTAAATTTATTAATTGGGAAAAATGGTGAGCAAAAAGTTTACATTCCTGAAAAAGGTTTGTATCAGAATTTTTTAATTACTGGTACTATTGGATCCGGTAAAACATCTTCGGCAATGTATCCTTTTACCGAACAATTGATTAAATATAATAGTGAAAATCCTACGGATAAAATAGGAATGTTAATTCTAGATGTTAAAGGAAATTATTATAATCAAGTAAAAAATTATGTCAATTTTTATAATTTGCAAGATGATTTAATTGTTATCGGGTTGAATTCTGGCGTTTATTATAACCCTTTACACAAGTCAAATTTGAAACCTCTTATTTTGGCAAATAGATTAAAAACTATTTTGACTTTGTTTTCTGAAAATAATTCAGAATCTTATTGGCTTGATAAGGCAGAGCAGATTTTAGCAGAAGCAATTAAGTTGTGCAGATTGTATAATAATAATTACGTTACTTTTTCTGAATTGCATAAGTTGATTACTGTTCCTGGCTATTATAAAGAAAAGATTCGTATTTTAAAGGATTTATTTATTTCTTCTAAATTAAATAATAAACAAGTTTATGAACTTAACGAGTGTTTGAATTTTTTTCAAAAGGAATTTGAAGGTTTGGATTCTAGAACAAAGGGTATTTTGATTTCGGAAATTACTCGTATTACTAATACTTTTATTTCTGATTATGATGTTTTTTCTACATTTTCTCCTGAAAAAAATAAATTGAATTTTTTGGGTTTTCATGATGTAGTTGCGTCTGGGAAAATTGTTGTTTTGAATATGAATATTTCTGAATATAGCCTTTTGGCTAAAATTATTGCTACTTATTTGAAGTTGGATTTTCAGACTGAAATTTTGTCTTCTTTGTCTAGTGGCATTGTTAGAAAAACTGCTTTTATTTGCGATGAGTATGATAAATATTGTACAAAAACGGATAGCGATTTTTTTTCGTTAAGTAGAGAGTCTAAGTGTATTAATATTGTTAGTACTCAGAGCTATTCTTCTTTGAAAAATACGCTGAAGGATGAGGCGTCTGTCAAGGTTGTTATTCAAAATCTTATTAATAAGATTTGGTTTAGGACTGATGATTTGTTTACTATTGAGGAGGCTCAAAAACAGTTAGGGAAAGAGGATAAGAAAAAGATTTCTAAAACTTTTTCTGAGAGTGCTAAGGAGACTAATTTTAATTATTTTACTAATAGTTTGAATTCTTTGAATTCTAATATTTCTGAGTCTGTTAATTCTTATTTTCAGAGTGATTATATTTATGATACTAATTTTTTTACTAGAGATCTTGTGACTTTTACCGCTCTTACTTTTTTGTCTGATGGAATTAAGATTTTTAATCCTCAAAAATTGGATATGATTCCTTATTTTAAAAAATAATTTTTTTATTTAATTTATTTTTTATTT
>OMGL01000773.1_pt1 | contig 23170 bp, 42 predicted proteins | sample 1645831 | NCBI WGS metagenome assembly OMGL01 (sample SAMN00849301, study PRJEB25192) | human gut metagenome | reverse complement strand
TATTAGCTAGGTAAGGGTGTGATAAATATGAATAACAAACTAGACGATAATATAGTGGAAAATTTAAAAAAATTAGTAGATGATTATATTAAGCATAGAAAATCTATAGAAAAAGTTATGGGAAAAATAAGAATGACCGAAGATAAAATGGAAATTAAGGATCTACGCGCCGAATATGAATATCATAAAGGATATTGTAAGGCAGTCGAACAATGGATGCACGCATTGGGACTTAATCCTTATAATGATTATATTAGTGAAAGATTAAAAAGGGAGGACTAATCATGATGATTAATGTTGAGTTTAACGGAGGACAGGGAAGAAAGACAGATGCAGCAGTTAATTACATGCTTGCAGAGATAGATGGAGTAGAGCTGTATGCAGAAATGGAAATCCCAGAAGATGCTAATCCAGATGAATATGGATATGACGAGCTGAAAGATGAGATCATTGCACAGGCAAAGGAAAACAAGATTGATACATCGTTATTAAAGTTTTGGTGGAATTAATTACAAAAGATGAATATGATAGAATGTGGACTGTTCCAGAAACATATAGTTGTATATGCGATATAGATATGTATAAAGCTTTATGTAATGGAGAAGTAGAATGAATGATTCAGATAAAGAGAGAATGAATATGGAAGAGATGAAATGCTACCATGGACTTGTTGAATTAAGGGAGATAAAACATTATAATTGTCTAGAGCTTGATGATGAAGGATAAATAGGTAGCAGATAATATAAGACTACTGGTAAATCTAGTAGTCTTATATTATAATTGAGAATTAGTATTGGAAATTTACCGAAAAGGGGTAAGATATGAAAAATATTTTTGCGATTGCATACATGGATGAAAATGGAAATGGATTTACTGAGAATGAACCTTGGATCGATGGAGAATATTCAACTATTCCAGAGATAAGGGAAAGGGCGGTAGAATTATTTCAGGATGGCATGACAAATATAATTCCATTTGAGGTCGTAGATGAAATAGTATCATATTCATGGGACTACGTAAAGAGACATAGAGTAAAAGGTTGGGTATGATGAAAAGAGAAGAATTATGTATAGAAATGACAGTAAACGGGCATAAGGGAAATGCAGAAGTCAAATGGTTCCCTGAACATTGGGATTACGACCAGCAATGTACTCGACAAGGAGAATATAAAGTCTTTATCAGTGTACCATTCCAAGATTCTCGTTGGGAAAGTTTATTTGTTTTTGATGAGAATAAAAGAGAAGTAGCTATTGAGAAAGCTTATGATCATTTAAATTCTGCATTAAAAAGATGTACTTTATTTTAAAAAGAAAAGAATACAAATATATTTTTGCTTATGCAAAATTTGGAAGGAGAATATTTTATGGACAAAGAGAAACTGATTTTAGAACTACCAAGTGAAGACATTGATATGATTATTGATACCTTGGATAGATATGCGGATATTCAGATAAACGCAGGTATTTTGGATAAAGGATACCAGTTGGATAGAATATGTGATGAAGTAAAAGATATGAGGGAAAGGGACAATTCCATAAAAGAGACAAGTAAAAACTCATATGAAGAAATGTCGGATAAAGAACTTTCTGAGATTATAAAAGATATATTCGAAGCAAGAAAAAAAGGAACTTATGCAAAGAGTTTAATTTCATATGCTAAAAAATTGCAGGAGGAGCTAAGTTTAAAGATGCTTCCGCTGTATAGTCTTTATGATATGGCATACTATGATTTTGTGACGGTTATCATGAAACGTTTCATGGAAAATGTATCTAAATTAGAAAAATGATTTTTAGAAGAAATAATAGTTTCATATGGGAAAAGGGAATGAGGACTGAAGATATATCAGTCCTCTTTTTGATGTAATTTTGGATCATCTGTACGTCCAACAAGATAGTCAATGGAAACATCAAAGTAATCAGCGAGTTTAATCAGCATATCAAGGCTTGGTTTTTTGTTTCCATTCTCAAAATTACCAATAGTTCCCCTTGTAGATTCAATTTCTTTACCAAGCTGCTCCATAGTAAGACCATTAGAAGTTCTCAATTCCTTTAGTCTTTCAGAAAAACTTGGAAAAAAGAATAAAAACATAAAATCACCTCTTGACATAAGTATTCAAATAGAATACAATAATGATGTATTCAAACGGAATACATAACTGGAAAGGAGATAATTATGAACCAGCTAAAACAAATCCGTTTGGAAAATAAATGGACTCAACAATATGTGGCAGATAAAATTGGTATTACAAAATCTGCATATTCAAACATTGAGAATCAGAATAGAAGTCCATCACTAAAGGTAGCCATTCAATTACAAAATTTGTTTGGTCTATCAATTGAAAAACTGTTGGAAAATAAGAATAGCAACCCTACACCGACCAAAGTTTAGAAGTTGCCATTCCACCCGATTTGAACTTAGTCCAAAGTCAATTATATTCTATCGTACTTTCTGGACTATTTCAAGTCAATTTTCCAAAAGAATTGCACCTTGAAAACCAAATAAAGGATTGGCTATCTGTAAAAGCTGTCGTGATGGAGTTGGAATACTCTCGATAGTCTGCGAGCAAAATGGAGAATATAACATTAGAAGGCTATCAATAAATTTATTAAGAAAGGAAGATACAATATGAATAAGATTCAGGAATTTTTTAGTGAGCAATTTGGAACTGTTCGTACAGTAAATCTTGATGGAGTGATTTACTTTTACGGGATTGATATTGCTAAAGCTCTTGGTTATTCAAACGCAAGTAAAGCAGTAACAACACATTGCAAGAGGATTGTAACAAAGGTACTTGAGACATCGAATTCCCAAAATGGGAAGACGGTCAAAGGTAAGGTTTCACTGATTTCAAAGTCAGATATTTACAGATTGATTGTAAAGTCAAAACTTGAATCAGCAGATCAGTTTGAATCATGGATATTTGATGAAATCTTACCGAGAATTGAATCAACTGGTGCTTACATTGAAGAAGGTAGAGAAGAGGAAATGGTTCAGAAATATTTTCCATCATTCTCAAAAGAAGCCCAGACAATAATGGTCAATGATTTGATTAAGCAGAATAGAGAGCTGAAAGCATTCTATGATGAACTGATGAACACCGAAGGACTTATGAGTATTAATACAATGGCAAAGGAACTTGGTATTGGAGAATACAAGCTGTTTGCTTTTCTTAGAAATAAGAAAGTATTCTTTTATGACAAAGATATGGTGAATGTGCCTTATGAGAGATTCAGAAAAGAAGGCAAATTTGCTGTAAAGGAAACACCTTGCCACGATGGGAATATCAGATCTGTTACATATGCAACTAAGAAGGGACTTGATTATGTAAGAAAACTTCTTAGAAAGAACGGTTATTATCCTGTAACTGAATAAATAATAATCTGAATGCTGATATGAAGCATTCAACTTGTTCTATACTTCTCAAGTCAAAAGAAGTAGTTTTATAAAGATTGGAGTGATGAATATGGCATATATCATATGCAATAATGACAATTATTTAGCACAGGATACAAAGAATGGATTCTCAATTGTACATAGTGAAGAAGAGGCTTTTAAGTGGCAGAAAATTGACAAGGCAAATAATGTTTGCAAAAAATATTGTCAAACTAATAAACAGGTAAAGAAATACCATTTGGAAGTTAAGTATGTTTCTCAAGAGAACAAGGTATTAAATCCAGTTGCGAAGTCCATTGAATTAGAGTATGATATTCTTGATAAAGTCAAAGAGATTTCTGCATTTGCAAAGGAAATTGAAGAGAGAAGATTATATCTAATGGAGATGGTACATAATTTAGATTTGGAAATTGTTGATATTGAACATGCTGCCGAGTTTTATACATTAAATGCTTCTCAAGGATATAAACTGTATAAGATGTTGCATGATGCACGAATTCAGAGAAGGTCATATAAAGACGAACTTGAAAAGATTAACCTATCATTAGGAACTTCTATAAGAAGTAGCAATATGGAAAATCTTGAAAAGAGTATTATTGGAAGGGAACATAGAAAATATGAACCTAGAGTAAATAAGGAGCTATTTGGAGCGTAAAAGGAAATGAATTCAAGTTTTCATGTGATGGAAAGGAGATTATAATGGAACATATTCTTATAAATTATGAAGATAAATGCAAGATTGTACTCAACTCAGATTGTGAAGTAATAGATATTGAATGTTCTCTACCAATTGTGGGAGAAGGGAACAATCGAGTAGTATATGATTTAGGAGATAAAGTTTTAAAAGTAGCGAAATCCAGTATGGCTTCATTTTATAATAGGAACGAATATAATTTATGGAAATATCTTGAAAATAAATCAAAAAAATTAAAAATAAATGAGATATTTGAAATTGACGATAATGGGTACTGGTATGTAGCAGAAAAAGTTCATACAGGTAATAATGACGCAATGGACAAAGCTTTGAATTTTATCGAATGGTTAGATTATTCAGATAATGCTGGTTATGATAAAAATGGAAAATTAACTATTGTTGATGCAGAAGAAGTGAGAATAGGTGATTTGAAATATTTATTAGAAAACGGAATCATATAAAGAAATCTAAGTTTACTGTGAAAGGATTATATTTTATGGGAAAATCAAAAACGCCAACATTGGACAAAATGGTAGAGATTCAAGAACAGTCACAATTATGCGGAGAATTTTTGGATTGGTTTTTAGGTAAATATACTGTATTTGACAGAAAGCAAAAGAGGGAAAATCCATTTGCCAACGTTATGGGAAATGGAGACTATATTAACAAAGAAAAATTGCTTGCTGAATTTTTCAGTATTGATTTAGACGAAGCAGAAAGAGAAAAAGATATACTACTTCAAATAGAACAGAATAAACATAAAGCACATCATTGTAAGTTATGTGGCAACTATATTGAAGAAGATAACCTTAGTGTATGTGACAAGTGTGCATCTGAATATCAGATATAAAGCCAAGAAATTTAATCTTCAAGGGAAATGGAGAAATGTTAATTGAAAGTATTTTGTTTACAACATGAAGAAGATCTATCTGAATTGGAGTATTTAGAGAAAATTTATAAGCAAGTAAGATTAGAAGAACTTATTAAATTTAATGGAAAAGCATATATACGTTCTACTCCTAAAAATAACAAGTATTATAAATATCCATATCATTTTCGCATTTTAGTTAAGGATATTTATTCTGGCAATGTAAAATTTAAAGATGAAGATGGAGAATTAGTTAATACTGGATGTCATTATAAATTAGAAATAGATTGTACTGAATGAGGTGATAAATATGAATAATAAAGCAATTTGTAGAAAGACAGATGAACATTTTACTAAAGGAAAAGAATATGAATGCACTCAAGCATATTCAAAATTTGAGAGTGCAGTTGTAGATATTTTAGATGACCATAACGAGCTTATTTCTGTGGAGATAAACGATAAAGATTTTCAATTCATATTTAATTAAATGGTTAGAAATAACGATTTCTTTTGAAAATTTGGAGGTGAATAGATAATGGATAATATAGTTTATATGTTTGGAATTGCTCTTTTAGAACATGATGGATATTGTGATCCTATGGATGACAGTACACAGTATAAAGTTGTTAAATGGAAACTTTCAGATATGAATAAATATAACGGAGAATATGCTATTATAGGATTCGATGGTTCATTGAAAATATATGAATCAGAAGGTAAAAAAATATTTGACGGCTCATTACTTGATTCCTCTGATTTTTGTAATAAATTAAGAGAAAAAATATAACCCAAAGAAAATTGCTTTCATTAAGAGGTAATATAATGTGGAAAAGGAATTTAGATATATTTCCTGGTGAATGGTTTGGAACAGAGCACGAGGAAGAATTAAAAAAAGAATTGGAAATTGGAGATTATGTAAAAGTCATTGTAGATAGTCAATTTCAAGATAAATATACAGACGGAGAAAAATGTCCAAGAGCATTTGGAAGGGTAGGAAAAGTAATTGAAATTGATTCTAGCGACGAATGGTCTTATCGTTTAGAATTCGAAGATGGGACAACAAATTGGTTTAAAAGGTATATTCTGGAGAAAACATAGCCAGAAAAAATTAGAAATATATTTGAAAACCATATGGATAAATTTATGAATGAACCAATTGATTATAATTGGACCAATGTAGATGTGCTTAGAGAATTTAATGTTCTTCAAGACAAAAAGAAAACAGTTAAAATATATCAAATTACAGTTCAAGAATTAAATAAAATTTCAAGAGAAGGATGAATATTTATGAATAGAGTTGTAAGAATTCTAATGCAAAGAGATGATTTATCTCAAGCTGAAGCAGAAGAGTTATTAAGGGAAGTTAGGTATATGTTGGAAGAGTGTAATTATGATCCAGAAGAATCAGAGGATATTATTTCTAGTGAATTAGGACTAGAGCCAGATTATATTATGGATATTTTATTTGATTAAGAGAGTGGATTTTCTACTCTCTTAAATTGTATTTTGGAGAATATATAAATGAGATGTAAGAATGGAAACCCAAAGAAACAAAGTAGATTTATTTGTTTACATTGTATGAGAGAAAATATGCTGGGGTTTGGAGTACAGAGAGTACATGGACAACGAGAAAAGTATCATATTAAAGATTTACATTGTATCAATCCAGAATGCCGGGATATGGAAATTACGAAAAATATAGAGGTTAGGTGGTGTGATAATTATGAAGAGGTTTATAAAGTAGCAAAAGAAATCAGAGATAAATATTATTTAGATTAGAAAGGGGTAGATTTTATGTTTTATAAGGAAGAGTTACAGAAGAAAAATGCAGAGAAGCTTGAAGAGAAGTTGAAAGAATATGGAATCCCTGAGTTTACGTGGAAGTTTTTTAGAGCAAAGATTAAGAGTAAAGCTGCTGCGTTGAAATATTTATCTATGATTAAAAATTTTCTACTTTATGCTCTGGAAAACAATTTGATTCAAAAAACAGAAATTTCTGCACTTGAGCCACAGGATTTTAATAATATCATGGCAGAGGATATTACAGAATATCTTGAAATACAGGAAATGAATGGAGTTTCACCAACTACATTAAACACAAAGAAAAATGTGTTAAGAAGTTTCTGGAATTATTTAGCACGTTTAAGCGAAACGAATATTGATAGAGATTTCTTCGAAGATGTAACATATGAAGGAAATTCTTCTAGTAACGGACAGAATGTAATCGAGAAGTTTCCTCTTCAAAGTGAACTTGATGAAATGGAAAGTAAAATATTAAAAATTAGTAATGATTTTACAAGAAATAGAAATCTTACAATTTTTAGTATTTTAAAAGGAACTGGTTTGAGGAAAAGTGAGTTGATTGGATTAGACATACAAAACGTATGTTTGAATGCGGAAATTCCTTATATTAAAGTGATTGGAAAAGGAAAATACAGAGAAGAAGAGGCTAGAACAGTATATTTGAGTGGTAGTGTTAATGATGATTTGAGTAAATGGATTAATTATAGAAATGATATGGCTGATATTCATAAATGGGATACAAATGCTTTGTTTGTTAATATAAACGGAGAAAGATTATTAGAACGTGGAGTCGATGGTATTTTTAATAGATATGGAGACAGAATTACTCCACATATGATGAGACATTATTATATTTCTGTTACCAGAAAAATTGATGAAGTGTTTACAAAGCAGCAGGTAGGTCATGCTTCACTCGGAATCACAGAAGGTACTTATACTAACGCTGTATATGATAAGAAGGATATTTTGGCTAATATGTAAGCGATACTTATTCAGTATCGCGTGGAGAAATGGAAATATCAAGATCTAACGCATCACATATTTGATATAAAGTTAGTAGTCTTGGATTATCGCTGTTTAAAATTTTACCAATATTAGATTGGCTAGTGTTGATTTTCAAAGCAAGATCCTTATTTATTATATTGTTAGAGAGCATATACTTTTTTATCTCTATCATTAATTCTTTTGGAGTTTTACAAATCATACAATTCTCCTTTCGCTCAACTTATTAGTTGTATTTTCAACTTATGATTCCATTATACAACTTATATAATAAATATTCAACTAAAAGGTTGATTTTTTGTGCAACATTATTCAACTTATTAGTTGACTTTTCAACTTATTGGTTGTATAATCAACTCATAAGTTAAGTATTCAACTAATAAGTTGAGTGAAAAACGCAGGAGATTACATAATAAGAAGAAAGGGGGAAGACAGAATGGAAATTAGGTTTGGGGATGTTGTATGGGTTGATTTTGGAGAGAATAGTATCGGATCTGTACAAAAAGGAAAACGTCCAGCGGTTGTAATCCAGAATGATATAGGTAATAAATTTTCTCCAACCTCCATTGTCGTTCCTATTACATCAGCAATTAAAAAGCTGAATATGCCATGTCATAAGCTCCTGCGTTGCACAAAAGAAAATGGCTTAACAGAGGATTCGATGGTTTTAGGAGAGCAGGTACAGGTTGTTTCAAAAACTGACATTATATCTAAGCTTGGAACTCTTAATGATTATGAATGTAAACTTGTACTGGATGCGTATTTTTCGAATGTTCCAAGAAATTTGAAAGCGAGGGCGTAGTATGGAAAAGTATAGAGTTATCACGAAGAACGAGCTAAAGAATCTCTTGGATCTCTATCCAGATGATAAGGAATTTAAAGTAATTGAGACGCAGCTTGGAATGACTATTATTCCGATGGGAGAGAAAGTAATGAGTAAAGATGATGTAATGCTCATAGCTGACCGGGCTAAAACAATGATTTATTCCGGGAATAGATTTCTGTCTCAGGTAGATATTCATTCAACAAAACAGGATATTTTTAATATCAAGAGTATGGGGACTTTGAATACTTTGTTGATGCCAAAGGTCTTGAAAGGAAAATAATGGAACAAATGTTCGAAAATATATTGACAACCACGAACAAATGTTCTATCATAATGACATAAGTGAAAAAAGAAGTGTAGATTAGCGACATTCAACCGGTGTTACCAGCACCTCTGTCTGCCTAATCTACACTCATAATTTGCACCACGGTAGAATATACCGCTTATTTAGATTTTACATATTTTATTTTTATTTGTCAAGTAAGCGCATTGGTTTTTCTACCAAAATTTTCCAATGAAATTTTTTAACTTAATAAGAGAATATTAAATTGAGGTAAATCAAAAAATCGTTGATTTACTTAGGTTTTTTGCACCTCAATTTTAGGAAGGAAGTGGATGAAATGTATATTTTATCGGATGGCAAAAATTATGTCATGGAGAATCCGATGAAGATAGGAGAGTATCTTTCTACAACGTCACCAGTTCACGCGAAAGAGTTTTCTTATAAACAAGCGAGAGCATTAATTCAGAGTAATCGTAAGAAGTGGGCTTGGATGAAACAGTATCATCTAATTGGAACAGATGAAGAGGGAGATACAGTTGAAAATTCCGTTAATTATCGAGGAAAGGCAAATACATATAATGATTCTTCGGAATTTGACATGAAAATACTTGATGATATTAATAATGAGGCATTTTCAATTCTGGAACTGGCAGCTTGGGATAAAACACAGCTTCATACATACAGAAATTTACTTGGAATCGAATTAGGACGTTGTGATAGCGCTGTATCTGATATAGAACATGCTTTGCAAACTTATAATCATATTTCTGGTGGGAAGAAACCACAGGCTCATAAGATGGCGAAAATTGGTTATCTTTTAGCTGAGATCCGGGATAAACATGAGAAGATTAAACAGGCGATTAGATATGTAGAGGTAATGCAGCAAGCCATTAATAATCAGTTTACTTTGGAAAAATTAAAGTATGAACTGAGTAAAGCAAAATTCACAGAGTACAAAGGTAGGACAAAATACTATCGGGTCGCTCTGGATACACTTGGAGGTGGTAGTAGTGACTTGTAAAAAATGTAATGTACCAATGCATCGAGTAATTTCTTTTAATAGAGGCAAACAGGAAGAATATTGGCGTTGTCCATATTGTCATATGGAAAGCAAACATACCAATGTTCAAATGAGTTATGTGGCGAATATTTATATGAGAGATAAAGATTGATGTATTGGAGAGAAAACAAAATGGAATCGAAAAAACCAGTATTAAAAATTCTTACAGATGAAAAAAGAACAGATTATACACCAGAACAGATGGATTATATTTATGAGTATTGTGGAAATGATATGAAAAAGCTGAAATGGTTACTTGATCCGATCATTGAGAAAATTGGTGGATGTACTGATAAAGACAAGCATGATATTTATGACTTAGGAATGACTTTAATTCTTGATAACGTGAAAAAATATGATCCTAACAACGCAAATAATGCAAGTTTTTATACATTCATCTGGAGCTTGACTAAAAGAAGAATTTTTACTACGTATGTACGTGATAGAAACAGGCAATGCAGAAGTAACACATATATAAAAGAAAAAGATGGAAAGAAAATTACAGTTTATGTTCCAGATATATCTTTGGAGGCATTACCACAAGAATGTATTGATTATTTAGATATAATTGCTCAAAAGAAACCACTTTTTGAAGAACAATTTGTTGAAGAAGAATTTTCTCCAGAAATGGAAAAATATCTTAAACGATTATCAAAAGTACAGCGTAAAATCTTACAAGCTCTGGCAGATGATAAGAGCGAAGATGAGATTAAAGCTGAGTTACATATCGATAATAAGCTCTATAGGGATAGTATCAAAGCCATTTATTCGAATGAAAATATAAGATACATAAGTAAATTAAGAAAATGAATTTAATCAGGAGGATGATATTATGAGAAAAAAGAGAAAATATATTATTGAAAACACTTGTGTTGGAATGTACCTGTCTGATGTACACAATGAGAAAATTAGAATCGATCAGGCTGTACAGAGAGCATTCTGTTCTAACAATGAGTTTATTAATAATCTGGTTTATAGTGTAGTATCAAACGAAATCTATATCCCTAATATCATCCTTGCCGATGAAAATGAAGATGATAAGATTATTAAATCATATGTTGTTGATGCTGGACAGAGAACAGTTGCATTGGTTAAGTTTATGTATGAGGGGTATAGAATCACAAAGACAATTAGAGAACCAATCATTGTATACGATAAACGTAAGACAGATGAAAATGGAAATGTTGTCAGAGACGATGATGGTGAAATTGTTTGGGAAGAAGTAGAGTATGATTTACGTGGTAAAACTTATGATGATCTTCCAGATGAATTAAAAGAAAGTTTTTATAAGTGTCCATTAGGATTAACTATCTATCAGAATACCAAACCGAGTGAAACCACAGATTTAGTAGGTATTTATAATATTCAGAGTGGGATGAACGTATCTCAGAAGTCTCTTACATATCTTGGAAATTTCGCTGAAGAGGTAAAACGTATTAAAGAAGATAGCGACTTCTTGAAAGATGGAACAGCATTAACAGAATCAGATAAGAAAAAAGGAATTTGGGAACGTGTTATTTCTGAATGTGTAATGGCAGTTAATCACTTTGAAAATTGGAAGAAAGATCCGAAGAAAATGTGCGATTACCTGAATACAAATGCAACTAAAAATGAGTATCTGAAGATAGAAGATTACTTTAATCGACTTGCGTTATATTCTGACAAACTTGAGAATAAAAAAGTCTCTGATTTATTCACATCAAAAGATACACTTGTATGGATTAAGGTTTTTGATAACTTTACAAAACTTCATATTTCAGATGATAAGTTTGGAGAGTTCTTAAATGTGTTTGTTGAAGATATGATGAACAAAGAAGTTGATGGAATTACATGGAATGAATTGGATGCAGATAAACATACAAAAGACACTGGAATCATTCAGAAGAAGGTAGAGCATCTTACATATTTATTATTAGATTATTTACATATTGACACTGGTGATTACACAGTAGAAAAGAACGATGTAATGGAAACTGAAAGTAATGATGTTGTAACAGACAAAGAAGAGAATATTAATGTAAAGGAAGAGGATACTGTTGATAATGATGTTCTGGGATTCTTAAAAGAAAATATTTCGCCAGATATTACCGAGGAAGATTTAAAAGGATATGAAGAGGATTTGGATGTATATACATTGGACGTAGACAATGATACATTACTGCTTGATAGAGAAAATAAAAGATCTCTGTTAGCTATCATCGCTTATGCATATAAGAATGATATTACCTTAGATGATTGGTTTGTCGATTTCTTCAATAGAAATAAGTCATATTTATTTGATCAGAAAGAGAATTTTAATATGATGAAGAAAGATTTGGATGATTTTATTATGAAAGGCGGTGAAGCTGCATGAGAGTATATGTAAAAATTAATATCAATGATATTAGGATTTCAGAAATGTTTAGCAGAACGAAGCCACGCGAAGAGAAGATGAAATTCTATCGTGATACATATGAAAAATATAAGGCATTTAGGAAATTACCTGTTTTAGACAAGAATAATTATTTAGTGGATGGATATATTCCATATTTGCTTATGAAGGAATACGGATACGAGAATGTAGTTGTTCTCAAAGATTATAACTATAATTCTAAAACTAAATCTGATAAAGATTTTATAGTATACGTCTATGGAATCCATATAGAAGATAAAGAAGGGGAAAAATTTGTATGGAAGATTCCAAATAATTCACGTTGGGATAAAGTAAGAAGAGAAACGCGTGTTGGTTCAACTATTATGTGTAACACGGTTCAAGGCAAAAAGCCAGTTATTGTAACCAGTATTATTGTATCAGATATTCCACCAAGAGAGGGCAAGATCAAGACGGTAGTTGCTGATTCTGAGAGTATATTAATTAGATAACTTAATGGAGTGTAGTTGTTTTGTATGTTTGATAGGAAGCGATTACTAAGAAGTTTGGTTTCATTGGAAAGAGAGGTGAAAAATAATAATGAAACTTGGAGATATTTACATAAATAAGGATAACAAGTCATTGATTCAGATTGACAGTTTTGCTTCACCTATGGGTGATTTTTTAAAAGGACATGTTATTGTATTTCGTCAACTAGAAGAACATGGAGATTTAATTGGTAGTATACCTAGTTGTAATGGATATGGCTCTAAAGAAGAAATTGAATCTGAATATGAATTATTAGTTCCACAAGAGAAATTAAAAGAATATGATGATTGGAATGAAATATTTAAATTAGCAAAAACACATTAAAGTTCGATTTCTTTGGAAGAGAGGTAAAACAATTTATGAATGGTATACAAATTATATCGCAAGAAGCAATAACAACACTTAAAGTTATACCAACTATCTTATTGGTATTGTCAATTCTTATAATTTTACCAATAACATTTCATATTCAAAATAAGACGAATAATTGGAAGTTGGCATATAAGTTTGAAATAATATCTGGAATAATATATGGAATTATAATTATCATGGTTTTACGTTCAGGGTTGTTTAATAAGCCAACTGGCTATTATAAATACACTGTAAAAATTTCTAATGAATGTAGTTTATTGAAATTTAACGAACAATACAAAATTATCAAAGAAAATAGAGACGGAACATATGTTATTACTGATGATTTAGATTATAAAAATGGAAGATAAAAGCACAAGAAAACTTCGTTTCATTGGAAAAATTTCTAAGCGATTCAGCTCAATAAAATTCCCAAATTAAAAAGAGAATATAGATATGTAACCAATTAACATTCATATGTAAAAATTATAGAAAAGGAGAGTACAAACAGATGAATGGATTAAGTAGTAAAGAAGTTCTCAAAAGTAGAGAGCTTCATGGTAGTAATAAGCTGCCAGAACCAAAACTAAAGAAATGGTATGACTTTGCAAAAGAAGCATTGAGTGAAAAAATTACGATGATTCTTATTACAATCGCTATTCTACAACTTGTTTTAGCTGGAATGGGAGTTATGGATTTTTCAGACCCGGTTATGATTCTTGTAGTGTTAGGTATCGTGACAGGAATTGCTGTTAAAACTGGATTAGGAGTTCAGAAATCAGCAGAAGAATTAAGAGCAAAAACATCTACTAGATATTGTGATGTTATTCGAAACGGAAAGGTTCAGACGATTAATAAGAATGATTTAGTAGTTGGAGATCTTGCTATCGTAAGAATGGGACAGGAAGTTTTTGCAGATGGTTATATTGTCGAAGGTGGGATTTCTGTAAGTAATGCAGCTATCAACGGAGAAAGTAAAGAGTGTAAAAAATCTCCTATTGATGGATATGTACATGAGAAAACTACATCTACAGATGCTTATACAAATCAGAATTGCTTATTTGCTGGTACAACGGTTACTGCTGGTGAAGGTAAGATGATTGTGACAGATGTAGGAATGAATACTGTAAATGGTGATACTTTAGTTAAGATGCAGACGTTAGAAGCACCAAAGACAGCTCTCGATATTGCACTTGATAATTTATGTGACTTTATCTCAAAATGGGGCACTGTGGCTGCTCTGATAACTTTTGTGGTACTTATGGTTACTGGTATTGTAAAAGTTGGATTTAATACATATTTTGGAAATGGTGTTCTGGATATTATTCAGAAAGTATCTCAGAACTTCTCGGTGGCATTGACAATTATTGTTGCTGCGGTTCCAGAGGGACTTCCATTGATTGTTAAATTAGTTACCAAACAGAATGTTAAGGTAATGGAGAAATTTAATATTCTTGCTAAGAATCCAGCAAAAATCCCGGAACTTGCATATGTTGATTTAATTTGTACTGATAAAACTGGAACACTTACTACAGGTGTTATGACACCAAAAATCATTCTTGATGAAAATGGAAATGAGACGAGTTTAAATCACAATGGTTGTTATGATAGTATCAGAGATAATATTGTATTGAATAACAGTGCCACATTTGATGCGGATGGTAATATCACTGGAGGAAATTCTATTGATAGAGCTGTTCTGAGTCTTGTTAATCCAGAGGAATACGCTGAGATTTGTAAAAATAGTCCAATGGTGCATAAACAGGTATTTAGTAGTGAAAATAAATATTCTGCATATGAAGTAAAAGATAAATATGGAAATATATTTACATATTATAAAGGTGCGCCAGAAAAGATTATTCAGAATTGTAATTTTAAGACTGCCAATACTAATATTTCTGTTCTGAATGAGAAGATTAAAGAGTTAACTAGCAAATCTATGAGATGTATTGCACTGGCTTGGTCATCAAAACCTCTAGTAGAGGGAATTTTACCTGACGATTTGGAATTTTCTGGAATTATCGGTGTAGTTGATCCTGTGAGAGATGAAGTACCAAACGCTGTACAGCTTGCAAATAAAGGCGGAATTCAAGTTATCGAGATCACTGGAGATTGCTATGAAACAGCAGTTTCAATCGCTTCTGAATGTGGCATTTACAAGGATGGTGATGTCGCTCTGACAAATGATGAGTTTGAGAAGATGTCTGATGAAGAAGTAAAGAAAATCATCCCGTCTTTAAAGGTTGTTTCCAGATGCTCACCTAATACAAAACTTAGACTTGTTACTCTGGCACAGGAAATGGGTAGATCTGTGGCGATGACTGGTGATGGCATCAATGACTCTCCAGCATTAAAGAGAGCGGATGTTGGTTTTGGTATGCAGAGTGGTTCTGATGTAGCCAAAGAAGCATCTGATATTATTCTAACGGATGATAACTTTGCGAGTATTGTAAAAGGCGTAGAGCTAGGACGTACATTCATGCATAATATCATGATGTTCTTAGAGTTCCAGTTACCTATTAATATCACACTTCTAATTCTGAGTACGCTTTATCCTCTGATTGCTACAAGTGCATTATTAGCTTCTGTACAGATTCTTATTATCAATATCATCATGGACTCCCTTAACTCTCTATCCTTTGGTGGAGAACCACCTAAAGCTGAATATATGGTAGAGAAACCAATTAAAAAAGGATCTGGTTTATTTATTAATGGTGCTAAAACGAGAATTGGAATTAGTACGTTTGTATTTATTGTACTGTATGGAATTATTACATTTAGTCCAGTATCAAACTTATTTGTATCTGATGTAGAGGCTATGACTGCTAGATTTGCATTACTATGTTTCATGGCTGTGTTCAACGGATTTAATATTCGTACAGAACATATCAATCTATTTAAAGGAATTGAAAAGAATAAATTATTTTCTGGAATTGCAGTAGGAATTTTTATTGGAACATTTTTCATTTGTAATCTATTAGGGAATCTTGTAAAAGTAACATCACTTGATTTAATGCAGTGGATCACTGTTCTTGTTACTGCGTTTATGGTTATTCCAATTGATCTTATTAGAAAGATTATTTCAAAGAAGTAGAAATAAGAGAATATGTAAGTGAGAAGACTGAGTGATGGAATTTAGTTTCATCACTCAGATATAAAAGATAAAGGAGATATAAAAATGGGATTATTTAGTAAAATTTTTAGAAAAGAAATAAAAGATTCAGGTGTTTTAACTCAGCAGGTTCCATCTAAACTTATGGGTACAGAAACAGTCTCTACATCGAATGTGATTGATATGTCAAAGTCAAAAGAGAATCTGAATAAGGTACTCATCGACATGTCTAAGAGTAGCAAAATCGATATGTCAAAGCATGTAGCAAGAGTAGCATTAGCAATGGATTATTCTGGTTCTATGTGTGATCTATTTGATAATGGTTCGGTACAGAAAGTTATTACTAGACTACTTCCAATTGCTCTTAAATTCGATGATAATGGGGAACTTGAATCATGGTTGTTCTCTAATTATTTTGAAAGACTTAAAGCAGTTACAATTAAGAATTACGATAATTATGTAAAGAAAGTTATGCAGAAAGCCCACATGAGTATGGGCGGTACATATTATGCACCAGTATTAGATGATATGGTTAAATATTACAAAGATATTGAACCTAGCGAAGTTCCTGCATTTATTATTTTCATTACAGACGGTGATAATTCTGATAGGTCTGCGACAAACGAAATTGTAAAGGAACTTTCAAATTACAACATCTTCGTTCAATTTATTGGAATTGGTAGAGCAAAATTCAATTATCTTAAATCATTAGATGATATGAAGGGTAGAAAGCATGACAATACTGGTTTTACCGCAGTAGAAGATATGAATAAGATGACTGATGAAGAGTTATATACTGAAATCCTTAGACAGTATAAGGATTGGCTGAATAAAAAATAAGAGAATATATAAGTGAGAAAGATAAAAATATTTAAGAAAGATGAGGTATCTAAAATGAGTAATGTAATTAACATGAGTAAGAATCAAAAGATTAACATAACAAAGAATGATGGAACTGTAATTAAGAACTTCTTCATTGGTGTAAATTGGGAGAAGAACAGATATGCTGGAGAATCAGATATTGATTTTGATATTAATGGATTTATTACTAATAGTGATAGAAAAGTCAAGTATCCAGATGATATTGTAAATTATAATACATATTCTGCATCTGAATACCCGTGGATTGAGTATTCTGGTGATAATCAGACTGGTGATGATTTTCAGGGAATTATGTTTGATGGTGTACATTATGATGAATCTTTTGTTGTTCATGCAGATAAATTCCCAAGTGATAGAACCGATTTTACAATTTGCTTAACTATTTATAGAGCAGTTCAGAGGCTTCAGAATTTCGGAATGGTAAATAATGCCACAATGATGATTTGTGATTATGATAATCCAACTACCAAGTGGACATATGATCTTTCTGAAGATGAGAATTTTGAAAAACTGAATGCTGTTGAAATTGGTAGACTGTATAAATATGGAGATGGTTTTAAATTTCAGGCACTTGGTTCTGGATACAACGGTGGTATGACAGAACTGTTTAAGAATTTTGGGCTTGATATTGATGAAGGAAGAGACTAAAGAGCCAATAGGAGAAAATATATAAATGAAAATCTTATGTTTTATTATTGTAGTAATTGCTATGATTTACTTCTTCAAATTCACTAAGACAGGCAAAAGACTCAAAATTAGAGTCTCTGGTACATCTGATGAAAAGTTCACTGAAGACGCTTCTACACCAGAGGGTGCAAAGGCTTATTATAATTCAGCGATTGCTCTTGCTGAAAAGAAATATAGTGACGAGTATGGTAAATATATTCAGCAAACAGGGAAAATTAAAACTTATGAAGAACAGCTTAGAGTTCTGAAGAAAGAAGATATGCAGTTAGATCTCAATATTAAGTCTTGCATTGACAAGAATGATGACAACGCTGCTAAAGTATATCTTATCAAACAAAAAAATAATGAAGAAAAGGCTGAAATCATTAAAAAGAATCTTGAAGATTTAAGAAGCGCAGCTAAGTTACAGGATGAGGTTGTTAAAAATCTTCATGATGAATTAGAGAATCTTAAAGCAGAAAAAGAAGTTTCCATTCTTGCCCTTGAGACAGCAGAAGCTACAAAATCTCTTCAAGCTACATCTGGTATATCTACTAATGAAGAAGATAAAATGCTTGAAAAGGTACGTGAGGGTGTTAAAAAGAGTAAAGAAGTGGCAGAGGGTTCTAAAATTGCTTACGAAAGTTCTTATGAGGTTCAAAAGAAACGTTTGGATAAGCAGATGAAAGATGATGAGATTCAGAAGAAGCTGGATGAACTGAAAGCTGGTAAGAAGAAATGATGATGTTAAGTATTAAAATGTATCTTGTTTGTATGATTGTGAGTTTCGCTATTGGTTATGTGATTGGTAGAAAATATAGAAACAAACAATAATTATTTTGGACTGGCTGGTGTTATAACTGGTCAGTCTGTTTTCAAAATGATAAAAGGAAAAAATATTATGAACTCAAATTGGATTAAATGTACTGAAGGACAAATGCCAGAAGATGATAAAAGATACGAAGGTAAGAAAGTAATCAATGTACTTGTTACCACAAATCGAGGTATGGTAACAAAAGTGCAAAGGCAATACTATGATGGGACATGGCATTGGGGAAGAATCAATGGTGGTATGAGAGCTTGGATGCCGTTGCCTGAACCATACAGAGAATAAGTGAGGTGAAATAGATGGAAAATGAATTTACATTATATGGTGTAATGGATAAATCAACAGGGAAATTAGTAAGTAATCTTACAAACCCACGACACAAATATTGGGAAACAAGAAAAACTGCTGAGAATGCGGTTAGAAATTTTATGTCAAGACGTTATAACGCTGATAGGCAGCTAGAAGTTGTAGAAATTGAATGTAAGATACATACAGTGGACAGAGAATAATCTAATATAGAAATTTCTATCTTGGCGATTCAACCAAATTTTCTTGAGAAGAGAGGTGATAATTATAAAGCAAAATAGTTTTACAATTAATATTTTCTTAGATGAAGATAGAATAGATAAAGAAACAGTAATGTATCATATTTATCATGCCATTCAGAAAGAATTAAATAGTGACAATGTGGATTATATGAATCTGATTGTAACACCAAGTAAATCGTATACTGATTTAATCAAAGATGACAAGCGTTAATTAGAGAATAATATAGTATAGAAATATTTCTTAGCTTGGACATTCGTTCAAGTGTTTCCAAAACAAAAATAAGTAATGAAATATTTTTTTCATCCGATTAGGCAGACGTGCCTATTTTCGAGTGATTTTACAACAAAATAATATTAAAAAAGAAAGGATTTAACAGTAATTCTAGGTAATTATGGTTACGTAACCTCTGTAAAATAGTGTGTTTTGACAGAGAATAAAGAAAAAAATAATTCTCAAGGGCTACGAGTGTTAAGTTTATGTGGTGGCGTAGAAACAGGATTATATGCGTTACAACAACTTGGAATACCTATAAGAGAATATCATACATATGAAATTTTACCAGAAGCCATAGCAGTTTCTCAGTACCATTTTCCGCTTGTGGTATATCATGGTGATTTATATGAAGCGGATTTTGAGCAGTTCAAAGGATTTGATCTTCTATTGGCAGGTACATGCTGTCAGTCTCTTTCAAGAGTACGAATTGAAAATAAAGAAGTCAATAATGGTCTTGATGGTAAATCAGGAATTTTCTTTAAAGCGATTGAGTGTCTTAGGGTAATTCAACCCAAATATTTCATGTTTGAAAATGTAGTACCAAGTAGCGATGAGGATTTGAAAACAATGACAGAATGTATTGGTGTTGAACCTATTTTGATTGATTCAGGAATATTTTCAGCTCAGAATCGTGAGAGATATTATTGGACAGACATACCACTAGGCGAATTGCCTGAAGAATCTCCATTAGTTTTGAAAGATATTATGGAGAATAATGTAGATGAGAAGTATTTCTACAAGAAGGACTTTGAGATTTTGGATATGAATAAGCGTGTATGTGCTGAACTAAAGGTCAACACAACAGAAATGTGTAAAAGAATTTATAATCCAGATTTCAAAATGTCAACATTAACCTGTGTGTCGGGCGGTTATCAAGAGAAAAAAGTATTAGATAACGATAGACCACGAAAATTGATCGAAATTGAATATGAGAGATTACAGGGATTACCTGATAATTTCACAAAAGTTCAGCTCAATGGTCGTTATTTATCATACTCAAAAAGGTGCAGCCTAATGGGTAATGGTTGGAATGAACCAACAGTTGAATGGATTTTGAGTGGATTAAGAGAATAACCTAACGGAAGGAGTAAGAGGTTTGGTATACCGAAAACGCAGCGTTTACTCCTAATACATAATGATAATAAATAGAGTCTGGCAGATGCCAAATAGTAACACATTTTCAATTAAACCAATCAAGGAACTGATTGAGAAATATTCAACTGGTAAGATTGTTGATCCATTTGCTAATAGTAATAAACTGGCAACAGTAACCAATGATTTAGACACGCAATATGAAACTGATTATCATATGGACGCATTAGACTTCTTAAAGATATTTGATGATAACTCGGTGGATACAGTGTTGTATGATCCACCATATTCGCCACGACAGGTAAGTGAATGTTATAAAAATCTTGGACAGACTGTGAATATGCAGACAACACAGGCTTCCTATTGGTCAAAGCAGAAAGAACAAATAGGAAGAATTGTTAAAAAAGATGGTATTGTAATAACTTGCAGTTGGAATAGCGGTGGTATTGGTAAAAAGTACGGCTTTAAGATTCAGGAAATCTTACTTGTTCCTCATGGCGGTTGGCACAATGACACAATTGTTGTGGTCGAGAAGAAGATTGAGTAGAGAATAACATAATATGAAGTTCCAATGAATGCGGAATTTCCTATGGAGAAAGGAGAGAATATGTATCCAGAATACGATGATTTTTATGAGCCAAGTGAAGGCGAAATGTTTTTTGATGAAATGAAAGAAAAGTTCAGAGATATTTTGCGTGAAGATGTAAACTCTGAAATCAGTAAATTAACAAAAGAAAATGCAGAATTAAGGCAGAAAGTTAAAGAGTACAATGATAAAATTTGGGATTTGTCTCGTAGAGAAAATGATTTACAGTACAAAATGGACAATTACAAACGAGAGGTAGAAAACGATTTTTATAATAAAACAATGGAAGAAGTTTTTAAGAAATTTTTAGAAGACTCAGAAGTGTGGTATGCAGAACGTGTTCCTCATGAGAAACCAAAATGTAATTTATGTAATGAGGAAAGAAAACTTGTTGCAGTATATCCAGATGGTGAAACTGTGACCAAGAAATGTAAATGTTCTCGCCCAACGTATATTTATGAGCCAGTAATTTCATTGAATAAAGAGATTAAGTTTCATAAGGCGTATAAACCAAGATATAGTGATAAAAAGAAAATCTATTTGACTAAAAATCACGAACCAAATAAGGATTATGCAGATGCGTATGATTATTACAGTGAATTCAGAATAGAAAATATTTTTGATGATTTTAATGACGATGTAATTGCATATCACAATGGTAAAAGATATGGAGAAAAAATTGCATTCAGAAGTAAAGAGGCTTGCCAGAAATATTGCGATTGGCTTAATGAGGAGAATAAGTAAATGAATAAAGAAAATTTTACACTGGATAGAGTAGATAAAAAAGACGAACATGAAGACTATTGGTTCAAAACAGATAAAATATCAGATAAAGAATTGTCTGATAAATATATGGAAATGTGCATGATCGGAGTAACGAAGGTCGTATATTCAAAGGATGAAGATATAGTAGGAATCAAGAGACAGTTCCCATTTAACTATGATATTGTGTTATCAGATGATGAAGATTTAAAGAGAATGTTAAAAGAACTGTCAAAGTAAACATAGATTTCATCTGGAGAATATATTAACAGGAAGTGATGCAGTGAGCAAGATTTACGATTATGAAGAATATCAAAATCAACGAGTAAAAGTTACATATGATAAAAGAAAATACAGAGAAGAAAACATTGTTGGTCTACATGGACAAGTTGTTAAAATTACAAGTGGATTAATAGCAGTTCAGATTGATGGAATGTATAATGCAGCAAGCTCCAATGGATTATATTGGTTTAAAAGAAGTGAATTGGATATTATTAGAGATGAAAGTGAGGATAATAAAATGACAGGATTTAGTAAAGTGGCGATTGTAAATTTAGTAGATGATTACAACAAAAAAGATTATGGATTTGCTTTATATGATGAAGATATTAATGAAATTGTTAAGTATGATACCAATCATCCATTATATGTTGTGGTAAATGCAAGAGGAAAAGACAATAGAGTTCTTGGGATTTTGAAAGAAATTAAAGCAGTTGAAGAATATGGTAAGAGTGTAACGGCTCAGGTCGTTGGTGTTGTTAATATGAATGGATATAATGTAAGAGTTGATGTAGAAAATCGTCTAAAAGAAATTGCAAAACAGAAGGCTTCTATTGAGAAAGAATTAAAGTCAGAAATTGATAAGATGAATAACATTTTCTTATATGAAAAGATGGCAAAAGAACATCCTGAAAATCCAAGACTTGCAGAACTTGTTAATGCGCTGAAAGAATTGGGAGAATAAATCATATGAAGAAATGTGTAATTTTAGAAATGGAAAATAGTAATGATTTTGAGAATGCCATGAATGATTATTTGGATGATGGATACAAAGTAGAATCCAGTTCATGCAATAGTAGATACTATAAAGCAATTCTTGTATTAAAAGAGGATGAGTAAATCATATGAAGAAGAAAATTTTAGCAGTTGCATTAGTGCTGACATTGTGTTTTGGAATGACTGGATGTGTATCTACTGGAAGTAAAAGTTATAACGAGTCCTCAAAACTCATTTCGATAGA
>OMGL01000764.1_pt1 | contig 23288 bp, 19 predicted proteins | sample 1645831 | NCBI WGS metagenome assembly OMGL01 (sample SAMN00849301, study PRJEB25192) | human gut metagenome | reverse complement strand
TTTTATATGTGTCTATATTTTTATGTTAATTTTGTTGCTTTAATTTTTTGAACTGGGTAAAAAATTTTAAGAAAAATTTCAAAGACGTTACAGATTACGGACTGTGAATAGCAACCTAAGACCGTGAAATACAACTTTTAAAACCATGAAATGTAAAAAACACAATTCACAAAATATGCAAACTGTGTTTTAAATATATAAAATTTAACGAAAGCCACCGCCGCCTCCGCCACCACCGAAGGAACCACCGCCTCCGCCGCCAGAAGAGAAACCACCACCCCCAGAAGAATAACTTGAAGCTCTAGACATACCACTTTGAGCAGCAGAATAACCATGAGACATACAATGATTAACAAAAACAATATTATCGTAATCATTAAAATGAGACTGTTGAATCATATCAGGATAAACATCCTTAAAGTTTTTAGCAACCTCTTTCGCAATACCCATTAACTGAGCAAAAATCAAATAATCCTCAAACAAATTAACCTCAATAGGTTCTCTACTAGCAATAAGAGAATACTCTTTCAAAAACTTTTTAAGACCAGCAAGTTCCAAAGCCTCTTGTTTCAAAGCAGGAGTAGCCTCATGTGTAGTAACAATATAGAATTTCAAATACTTAGTATCAACAACATTAATCAACCCCTCACTTTCAAGTTTATAACGTTCATCGTCCATAACATTTTTGAACCAGCCAAAAATCATATCATAATTAGAATCACACCAGTTTTCAAACTCCTTCTTCTCCAAAACACCATCGCCACTAGCATCAGAAATCATCTTAAATAAACGTTGTTCAGTTTCATCAGCAATACTATCAAATTTACCTCTTTTTATAACTATAACATCACTATCTCTCTTAACCAAAGAACCAACTGACCTTTTTTCAATAGTAATAAGAGAATCTTTAAGCCATTTTAAAAGCAAAGCACCCAAAATATCAGTTCTATTCTTTAATAACTTGTATGAATAACCAATATAATAAGCCCTAAAAATATCACCATTACAAGGAATATCTCTAAAATACTCTATTTCACGATTCGAAATAGCGGAATCCTTCTTTATAGTTAATTTACTTTCTCCTTCTGACCTCATTACACCAAGAATTGTAAACAAAACAGTAAAAAATAAAGCAACCAAAAGTCCAATAATTGATAAAGCACCAACAAATCTATCACCAAAATCACTTCCACTTTTTTTAGCATATTTCTTAGCACCCTTTTCCGCCATATTAAAATAATGCTCAAAATCATGTTTCAAAGAATTAGAACTACTGAAAGTACCTTGTGGAAACTTAACCAAAATAGTCATATATTCATTAGTATCCAAACGCCCAGCAGACTGCATCTCAATGTAGCCATCATAAACATAAGCAGTACCACCATAATTACCATAGCCCCAAACATCAACTGAATCTTCAATATCAAAATTAGAATGAATCTTAATATAAACACTTCCAATAGGATTTGAAAAATCTTTAGGAATAAGAGTCCAATATATCATTTGTGAATCTGTTAAGTTAGCAACAAAATCAGTAATATTATACTTTACAGTATATGTATGACTACCATATTCGCTTATACCCCAACATAATTCAACACCATTTGAAACCTTATTTATACCACATTTATAAGCCTTATTTTCAAGAGAAGAAGATGTTGACCAACTAGATAAAGTTTGATATGTTGTGTTATTTTCAGATACAGAAAGATTTTTAATTGTTGAATTTCCTAAATTATAATAAGGATGATAAATTTCTGTACCTTGAGTCGCATTACAATCCCAAATTTCAGAAATCGTTGCATCACCGTTACTATTAACATAAATATCCATTGATATTTTATTAATACTATTCGCTTTAACACTTTTTGTTAGACCAAATATTGCAATACTCAGTACAAATACTGAGAATAGCTTTAAAAATTTTTTCATTTTTTGTCCCCCTTTATTTTGGTCAATTATTTCATATTTTTTGCTTTTTCACAATGTTTTTGAAATAATTTGTATAAATTTTTTAAAAGCCCTTGCAAATTATGCTAAAAGTCATTATAATATAACATATGCACCAGTAGCTAAGTTGGATAGAGTGTTCGGCTACGAACCGATATGGCAGTAGTGCATAATCATTAATAATAGGGAATTTGAGGAAGTGATTACAAACTGTTCCCCAATTCGTTCCCCAAAACAATAAATTTAGTTGTATATTTTCTAAATTTTTGTTATACTTATTTTAATTTAAAAATATATGTAGCTGTAGCTCAACTGGATAGAGTACCTGGCTACGAACCAGGCGGTTGCAGGTTCAATCCCTGTCAGCTACACCAAAATGCACTTATTTATAAGTGTATTTTTTTAACTTGCTAATTTCTTTTCCGGCCTAATGTCTTGTATTCTTATTTTTATTACATTGTTAAAATATTTATCATTTTCTGCAATAAGTTTTTGTAATTCAAGCTCACTATTTTGTTATCTATATAATTTCAACATTTCATTTTTCTTTTTTTCTTCTGTAATATGTATATAATATTTTCTTGTTGTGTCAAAATCAGCATGTCCCATAATAACATGTAATACTTCAGGAGGCATACCCAAAGTTGAGCATAGTGTTGCAAATGAATGTCTTAAACCATATGTAGTAAGATGTTCTAAATTATATTTTTTTATAAATTGTGGCATCTTATTTGTCAAATTCTCATAAACAAAAGGTTGTCCATTTTCATCATATAAAATGGTATCTTTATAAGCATTATTGATATGTACAATATCCTTCTCAAAATCAATAGAACACCATTTAAAGCCGCAAGCTTCCTCTGGTCTTGCTCCAGTCAAAAGTATAGATTCAAATAGATATACCCATTGTCTTTTTCAAATATATCTAGCCATACTTCTTGCCTGTCTTGTTCCAAATGTTTTATTTCAATTCCTAGAGATTTTTTATCACTAACAATTTCAATTTTTTCTGCTGGATTATCTGGTCTTAATTTTTCTTTTACAACAAGGTCTAATGATAATTTTAAAACAAGTCTACTATCTTTTAAATACTTTGATGAATAGTCTAATGTTTCAAAATGATCTTCAATCTGTTTTTGTTTCTATAAATAGAATGCAAAGAGCAGACCCTAAATCTAAGGTCTGCTCCTGCAACATAAAGAACTAACTTGGATTAGATTTCTGCAGTCCAAAAGTCTCTGCAAAAGCTATTAAAACCATTAGCTTTTGCAGTACTTGTACACATCTCAATCCATACTTTTGTTTTCTCATCATTTGTGGAAACATAAGCATAGTACCGAGTAACGCCAGCATCTTCGAATCCATGCTGGAGCAGATAGTTTTCCAGCATTTCGGAGTTCTCAAACTTAATTCCTCTTAATTCCTCTAAAGCCTTTTTGGCTTCATTGGAACTAGAAAAGCTAATTAAGCTCCCATTGTTGGTTTCAAGCATACTACTTAAGTGATAGTACACCCGTTCTACCTGTACATACTCCGGGTCCTTGCATTCTCTTTTTCCTTTCAAATTCGGAACTATCTCAAGGAGAGATTTTTCCAATTCTTCCAGGGAAAGAAAGCCCTTGCTTCCAACTTCTCTCAACTGAGAGATTTTTTCTTCCTTTTCTCTTATATTAGGAATTCCAACCAATTTGGTCAAATCCTTTTCAAGAGTATAAAGGATGCGGAAACAATTATGGCTGTTGCCTTCGTGCTGAGTCTGTTTGTGAATTGTCCATGTCGCACCAGTAACTTTAAGGTACTCATTTCCCTCATAAGCACATGTACCAGGGCAACTTTCTTCCCAGCTTTCGGTTCTTCCTAAATTGTATCCTTGTTGTTCAACTTTCCCATCTGTAATCAAGTGGGAATAGCATTCACCACCACCATATCTTGCGTTACGAATAGAAAATGTCTGATTTGGATCTTCATGCTTTACAGCAGAAATCCCATGTTCTTCCAAGAATTTCTGGAATGATCCATCTCTAAAATAAGCATAACGCTCATCGATATAGCCCCCAGCTAATCCAAGAAGTCCATCAGACAGTTTGGAACCTTTAGGAACTACAAAACCTTTCCTTAAAGTTTTTACCTTATCATAAGGAACCTTAAGAGTCAGCTTTGCAAATCCATTCGGCTGGATAACATATCTTATGCTATGCTCACCATCGGAATATCCTCTGACAGCATCACATTTGATATTTCCATCTTCATCAATGAGGCAATCCCATCCGTTTGCGATGATATGCGTAGGTTCAACCATGCTGACATAGCAGCCGTTTGTTCCTACAAAAAAACCATTTTCAATCCGTATTTTTAATGTAGCCATTTTTTCCTTTCCCTACTACCCACTTTGTGGCGTTCGTTCCCAAAACATAAGGTCGGCTAACCTTATATTTTTGCTTCATTAGCGGGGCATTTCTTTTTTAGAATAATAATTGTTTCGCACTAGGAAAAAAGATTTCTCAAGTTAGTAACTTTATGAGATAACATAAGTTATCTTTTTTTCAATGTGCATGCAAAATAACACGGCTTTGCATACTTATATAATACCACAAATTATAAAAAAAATCAAAATTTTCTACTCGAACTGATAGCATAAATTTGCGATAAGTGAAAAAGTACAATTTTTAATAAATATGATAAATGATATGGATATAAAAGATAAATTAAGACTAGCAATATGTATGAGCCAAAGCAAATGGTCAGGGCTTATATACAACACTAAAGAATATTATAAAAAATTTGATAGCTTACTAAAAAGTATTGATGAAGAATATAGAGCTACTATCATAAATTTTGGAAAATATAAACTTGTAATGTTTGCAATGGCTAAAATTATGGAAATGGAAACAACAGAGCAAAATATTGAAAATGTAGTGTTACAATTGATGTGAAACAAAAAATATAGAAAAAAAGTGATTCAAGTAGTATAATTGAATTGTCAAAATAAAAATTATACGAAAGGACTTGAATCACTTATGAATAATATTATAACACAAAATCAAAAAAATATAAAGAGATATTTACCACATGAAATAAAAACAAGAGAAAATGCAGTAAAAATGTATAGAAATTGCAATGATATAGGATATGTATGTAGAAAATATCATATATCAAGGACATCATTATGGAGATGGAATAAAAATATGATGGAAGCAAAGAGAGTTTAGAAGATAAGTCACATAGGCCATTAAGTAAGCATCCAAAAGAACATACAGAAACAGAAATAAAATGGATAAAAGATTTAATAAAAAGAAATCCACATATAACATTAAATGAAATATGGTATAAGTTAAAAATAAATAAAGGATATACAAGAAAACCAGCATCATTATATAGAGTATTAAGAAAAATAGGATATTATAATAATCCAGAAATAAAAGGAACATCAAAGAAACATAATCAAAAATATCATACACCAACAGAGATAGGAAAAAAATGGCAAATAGATGTAAAATATGTACCAAAAGAATGCAAAACAGAAGAAATACAGACAGATAATGGAGTAGAATTTACGTTTTAATAGATCAGATGTAAAAAGAGAACATCCAATGGATACATTATTGAAAGAAATAGGAATAAAACACCACAAGATAAGACCAAGAACACCAGAATATAATGGAAAAGTAGAAAGAAGTCATAGAAATGACAATGAAAGATTTTACAGTTACTTAAAATTTTATAGTTTAGAAGATTTAAGAAAACAAGGAGCAGCATACTTAAAAAGGTCAAACAGAATACCAATGGCGGTGTTAGGATATTTGACACCAAAAGAAAAAAGAGAAGAATTAAAAAAAGCATAAATATGAAACGAATTCAATCATACTATTTGAAAGAATTTGTTTCACATCATTGACATATATACAAAAATAAAAATTCAAAAAAAGAACTAGATTAATCTATACCGAAGAAATCTAGTTCAATAAATAATAAAATAATATAAATATATGAATTTAAAGAAATTGTAGCAAAACCAAGCAAATAAGTCAATAAAAAAAGCAAAAAAATTCAAAAAAAATAATAAATACCAAAAAAAGTGGAAAAATAAAAAACAAAGTGATATACTAAGAAAAAAACAAAAGACAATGGGTAAAATTAATACCCAAAAAAGAAAGGAACGTGATAAAAAATGGAAAAAAGTTTAGAAGAAAAACTATTTCACAAAAAAGAAAACGGATGGAACGCAGTAGACACAAGAAAAAAAGAAGCAATATTCAATTTCTCAAAAGACTATATGAACTTTCTAAATAAAGCAAAAACAGAAAGAGAATTTATAGTAGAAGCCACAAAAATGGCACAAGCAAACGGATACAAAGACATAGCAGAATTTGAAAAACTACAACCAGGAGACAAAATATACTTTATAAACAGAGGCAAAAGCATGTATCTAGCAATAATAGGAACAGAAAACATAGAAAACGGAGTTCACATTATTGGCTCACATGTAGACTCACCAAGACTAGACCTAAAACCAAATCCACTATATGAAGACACAGAATTAGCATACTTCAAAACACATTACTATGGAGGAATCAAAAAATATCAATGGACAACAATTCCATTAAGCATCCATGGAGTAATAGTAAAACCAAATGGTGAAAAAATGACAGTAAATATAGGAGAAGACGATGATGACCCAATATTTACAATAACAGACTTATTACCACATTTAGCACAAGAACAAATGGAAAAGAAACTAAAAAACGGAATAGATGGGGAAGACCTAAATCTTCTAATTGGAAGCATTCCATACCAAGACACAGACGCAAAAGAAAAAGTAAAACTAAATATTCTAAACATCTTAAACCAAAAATACGGAATAGTAGAAGCAGATTTACAAAGTTCAGAATTAGAAATAATACCAGCATTCAAAGCAAGAAGCCTAGGATTTGATGCAGGGCTAGTAGCAGCATATGGACAAGACGACAAAGTATGTGCATACACATCACTTGCAGCAATGATGACATTAGAAAATGTAAAAAACACAGCAGTATGCATTTTATCTGATAAAGAAGAAATAGGAAGTATGGGAAATACAGGAATGGAATCACATATGTTTGACTTCTTTATATCAGAAATGTTAAACAAATTAGGAGTAAACAGACCAAATCTATTAGACAAAGTATTCTGCTTCTCAAAAATGTTATCATCAGATGTTGACGCAGGTTTTGACCCAATTTATGCATCAGTATCAGACAAAACAAATGCAGGATTTGTAGGAAAAGGAATAAGCCTAAACAAATACACAGGTGCAAGAGGAAAATCAGGAGCATCAGATGCAAACGCAGAATATGTTGCCTGGGTTAGAAATGTACTAGAAAAAAATGATATAAAATATCAAGTAGCAGAACTTGGAAAAGTTGATATTGGCGGTGGTGGAACTATCGCATATATATTAGCAAACAAAGGAACAGATGTTATAGACTGTGGAGTACCAGTGCTTTCAATGCATGCACCATATGAAGTAACAAGCAAATTTGATATATATTCTGCTTTCGAAACATACAAAGCATTCTGGAAAGAATAAAAAAATAAGGATTGGAGGAAAATGTACCTTCAATCTTTTTTTCGCTATTCCGTAGGTCTTTCAGCAAAAAGATAAAAAAATAGATAATTTAATTTAAAAAACTTGAAAAAAAGCAAAAATAAACTCAAAAAAATCAAAATAAAGTACAATAAAAAAGAGAAAGAACTTACGGCGTAAAGGCACAAATAAAAAATATACCTAATATTACAAAAATAAAACATTTTAATTACACAAATGAAATAATAAAAAAATAACCACAAAAAAACAAAGAAAAACGCGGAATCCGTAACAATAATTAAGATACAAAAAAACCAAAATCCCATCAAAAATAGGCAATTGAGATATGTGGAAAATTGCAAAAATAATCGAAAGATGTTATATTTTAAATACTATATAAGAGAGAAAAAAAGAAAAAAAATTCACATAAATAAGCAATTTGACAAAAGCGAAAATGAGGGGGAAAAAAGATGAAAATAGCAGGAAACAATAAAAAATCTAAAAACCTTGATACTGTAGAGAGCAGCACTTTAGAAGAAAAGAAAAACAACAATTTTTCAAGCAAATTCTTGAACAAAAAAAGCGGAATAACAATGGTAGCACTAGTGGTAACAATAGTGGTACTACTAATTTTAGCGTCAATATCAATACAAGGAATAACAAGAACAGGAATATTCCGTGCAGCAGAAGACACAAAATTAGAACACAAAAGAGCCTCTATAGCAACAACATTGCAAACCAAACTAAAAATAAACCAAACCGAGCAAATAAGGGGAACAGATGAGGAAATAGTAAAAGCCACATACGAAGACGTCAAAAATGACCTAGAAGAAATAAAAAAAGCCGGAGGAAAAGACATAGAAGTAAGTGAAGTAACATCAGAAGAAAAGAATGGAAAAACAGAATGGTTCTTTGAGGTTAAAGTAGATGGAGACGTTTACAAAGTTGGACTTGATGGATCAGATTATCTAGGAAAAGAAGACGAACTAGCCCCTCTAATTGAAATAAAAAAAGCCACTGCAACAACAAATACAATAACAGCAACAGTAACAACAAGAAGAAATGAAGGCGGAAAAATAGAATATTACATAAAAGAAAAAGGTTCACAAAAATTTGATTTAGCAGGAACAACAGACCAAAACACATTTAAATATACAAAATTAAAACAAGAAAAAACATATGTAATTGAAGCAGTAGCAATCAATAGAAACGGAAAGAAAAAAGTATCAAAAGAATACGAAATAAAAACAAGTCTTGTACCAAAAATAGACTCAAATGAAATAAAATTTGCATCAGTTCCAAATGAATGGACAAACAAAAGTGTAGAAGTAACGGCAACACTAACAGTAGATGGACAAAACTTTACATTAACAACAAGCAAAAATTCAACATCAGGATGGATAGCATCTAACAGACAAATATTCACAGAAAACGGAACAATGTATGCAGCCTTAACAGACGGAAACAACTATGGTATAGCAGCTTCACACGAAGTTACAAATATAGATACAACAAAACCAATAGTAAAAAGTCTATCAGTAACAACAAACACAATAAAAATAACAGCAACAGATGAAGCAAGTGGAATATACTCATATGCAATATCAGAAAGTGAAACAATGCCAAAAACATTCACAAAACTAGATAATAGTACGCAAGTATTCAACACAGTAGTAGAAAATCTAAAACAATCAACCAAATATTATGTATGGGTAAAGGACGTAGCAGGAAATATAAGTGAAGTAGCTTCAACAAAAACAGGAACAGTACCAAAATTAACAGATGCAAACACAACAATTACAAAATTACCAAATGATTGGACAACACAAGAAGTAACTGCAACAGTAACAACAACAGAAAAAAATTATGCACTACAAACTAAAAAAGACAATGGAGAATGGCAAACAACAAATTCTCAAAAATATACAGAAAACGGAACAATATATGCAAGATTATGGGATGGAACAAATGCAGGAGAAGAAATATATAAACCTATAACAAACATAGACAAAACGGCACCAACAGCAACAAATATAGAAATAAAGAATGTTACACCTGCAGGATATGATGTATATGTTTATGGAGTAAAGGACAATGGCTCAGGAGTAAATAGAGTACAATTCCCAACATGGACAGAAGCAAAAGGACAAGATGACATACAACCAAATTGGCAAACAGGCGAAAGTTCAAAAGGAACAAAGCAAGCAGATGGAACAACATGGGTATATCATGTAAATATAACAGACCATAAAACAGAAGCAGGAGAATATAACACACACATTTATGCATACGATAATTTGGGAAATGGAAAATGTATAGGTACCCAAAAAGTAACAATACCAATGGTAAAAATCACATATGATGAAAACTACGTAAAAGACGGAACAACAAATAAACAAACAGTAGAAAAAGTTTATAATACAGAACTAGGAACACTAGGAACACCAACAAGAACAGGATACACATTTGCAGGATGGTTTACAGAAACAGCAGGAGGAGCACAAATTTCTAGCACAACAAAAACACCTGTAACAGATACAACATATTATGCACACTGGAATGCAAACCCATTAAACTTTGCAAATCAAACAATAAGCAAAACATTTAGTACAAGTGAGCAAAAAGCAGACATAACAGGGGCAAGTAATGGAACAGGAAATTATACATATACAGAAAAAACAGAAAAAAATTCTGCACAAAAAGATACAAATTATATAAGTATAAATGGAACAACAATAACAATAGCAGCCAACACGCCTGCAGACACATATACATATGTAATTGTAGCAACAGACAACAACTCAAAAGTAACAAAAGAAGCAACATACACAATCAAAATAGAAAGAGCCAAAACTGCAAATGCAGGAGCATCAGACAAGACATATAATGGAACAAATCAAACAGGAGTAACAGGAACAAGCGTAACATGGACAGGAACAACATCCGCAATAGATGCAGGAACATACACCGCAAATGCAACACCAGATGCAAACCATGCATGGAGTGATGGAACAACAAATACAAAAGCAATAACATGGAAGATGAATCCAAAATCTATATCAGTAACATGGGGAACAACTACAACATTTACATATAATGGACAACCACAAGCCCCAACAGTAAGTGCAACAAGTGGAATAACTGGAGAAACAATAAATGTAACAAGAACAACTGGAACAAATGCAGGAAGTTACACATCAACAGCAAGCATAAGCAGTGTAACAGGTGGAAGAGCAAGAAAAGAAAATTATACACTAACAGGAAACACAAAGGCGTTTACAATAAATAAAGCAACAGTAGCAACACCAACAAATCTTGCTATATCAACTGCAGGAATTGTAACATGGTCATCAGCAAGTAATGCAACATCATATCAAATAAGTATAGATGATCAAAATTGGACAAACGCAACAAGTGGAGTAGATTATTTAAGTACAATAATAGGAACAACAGGAAACAGAACAGTATATGTAAGAGCAATAAATAGCAATGCAAATAACTACACAACACCAAGTGATAAAGCAAGCAAAACAGTTGCAGTTTATACAACAACAATAAATAGCAACTCTACAAACATGGGAACAGTTGATACATCAAGTTATAATGTTATAAGTGGAGCAACATTCACTACAAGTGGAAATAAATTAACAATAAAGGGAATAACAAGCGGGACAACAACAAAAGATTTAAAAGTAGTTACCGCAACAAATAAAACAGGTTACTCATTTAGTAAATGGTCAGTAGCCAGTGGAACAGTAACTACAGCAACAACAATAACTGCAACATTTACAGCAAATACATATACAGTAGCATATAACGGAAATGGAGCAACAGGAGGAAGCACAGCAAACACCACAGCAACATATGACCAAAGTGTAACAATAGCATCAAATGGATTCACAAAAACAGGATATACATTTGCAGGTTGGACAACAAAAACTGACGGAAGTGACGATGGATATGGCTGGACAAACTGGAAAGGAACATGGAAATATGTAGATGGACAATATGGAATAGCAAATAGAAAATTGCAACTTTATGCAAGATGGACACCAAATAAATACACAATATCATATAACGGAAATGGAGCAACAGGAGGAAGTACAGCAAACACCACAGCAACATATGACCAAAATGTAACAATAGCATCAAATGGATATACAAGAACAGGATATACATTTGCAGGTTGGACAACTAAAACTAATGGAACAGATGATGGATATGGTTGGACAAACTGGAAAGGAATATGGAAATATGTAGACGGACAATATGGAATAGCAAGTGGAAAACTACAACTTTACGCTAGATGGACAGCAAATCAATTAAACTTTGCAAATCAAACAATAAACAAAACATTTAGTACAGGTACTCAAACTGCAGGTATCACCGGAGCAAGTAACGGAACAGGAAGTTATACATATACAGAAAAAACAGAAAAAAATGCATCAGGAACAGCAACAAACTATATAAGTATAAGTGGAACAACAATTAATATAGCGGCTAGTACACCAGCAGGAACATATACATACGTAATTACCGCAAAAGACAACAATTCAGGAGTAACAAAAGATGCAACATACACAATAAATGTAGCAAGAGCAAAAAATGCAAGTGCAAGTGCATCAAACAAAACATACAATGGAAAAAGCCAAACAGGTGTAACAGGTAGCGGAATAACATGGAGTGGAACAACATCAGGAATAGATGCAGGAACATATACAGCAACTGCAACACCAGATGGAAACCACGCATGGAGTGATGGAACAACAGGAGCAAAAACAATAACATGGACGATGAATAAAAAGACAGTAGCAGTAACATGGGGAACAACCACAACATTTAACTACAACGGAAATGCACAAGCGCCAACAGCAAGTGCTACAAGTGGAGTAACAGGAGAAACAATAAATGTAACAAGAACAACTGGAAGAAACGCAGGAAGTTATACATCAACAGCAAGCATAAGTAGTGTGACAGGAGGAAGAGCAAAAATAGGAAACTATGCATTATCAGGAAACACAAAAGCATTTACAATAAACAAAGTAAATGCAACAATGACAAATCCAGCATTAGCAACAGGATTAGTATATAACACAAAAGCACAAAGCCTATTATCTAAAGCCGGAAGTGCATCAGGAGGAACAATAAAATATGGACTAGGAGCAAATAGTACAACTGCACCAACTTCATGGAATACAAGTGTAACAGGAACAAATGCAGGAACATATTTTGTATGGTCAAAAGTAGATGCAGACGGAAACCACAACAGTGTAGCAGCAAAATATATAGGAATTGTAACAATAGCAAAAGCAAAAGTAACAGTACCAACAAGTCCAGTAAAAACACTTACATATAATGGAGCAACACAAGCCCATGGATACACAGCTCCAACAGGAGCAGCAATAGAAACAAATGGAACAACAGCAAGCACAATAGATGCAGGAACATACAATATAGTACTAAAAATAACAAACACATCAAACTATCAATGGAGTGATAACACAACAGCAAATAAAACCGTAAACTGGAAGATAAATCCAAAGAGTGTAGCAGTAACATGGGGAACAACCACAACATTTAGTTACACAGGAAGAGTACAAGCCCCAACAGCAAGTGCATCAAGTGGAGTAACAGGAGAAACAATAAATGTAACAAGGACATCTGCAATAAATGCCGGAAGCTACACATCAACAGCAAGCATAAGCAGTGTAACCGGAGGAAGAGCAAAAGCCGGAAACTACACATTAACAGGAAATACAAAATCATTTACAATAAACAAAGTAGCAGCAACAAATCCAACATTAACATCAGTAAGTGCAAAATATGATAAAAATGCACATGAAATAACAGTAAGCGGAGGTTCAGGTGGTACAATTTACTATAGAACAAGTACAGATAATAGTAGTTGGGGAAATTGGAGCACAACTAAACCATCAAGAACTGCAATAGGAACAACATATGTACAAGCATATGTAGCAGGAGATGGAAACCACACCAGCACAAGTGCAACAGGTAGTGCTACTATTACAATAACTAAACCAATTGCAGCAGATGTATCTTATACACCAAGCGATTCAAGTTGGAAGGTTGAGAATGTTAAACAAGCATTAGATGATTTGTATAATAGATAAAAATTTTAAATGCTAAGAGAGACTTATCGCAAGGTAAGTATCTCTCTTAGAGTAAATAAAAGAAAGGAGCAAACATGATGAAAAATAATAAAAAATTGAAAACTGCATTAATTGTTTTTATAGTAATTTTGGCATTAGTATTGTGTTTTAATGTTGGTGTTTACGCAGCATATGCTTTGGCAGCAACAGAGGTTAGTTATACAAAACCGGGTACTTCAACTTCGATAAGTGTTAAAACTGCTTTGGATGAGTTGTATACGAAGATTCCAAAACATAAAGTAGGAGATGAGGTAACATACAAAGGAGAGCCATTTTATGTTATAGCAGACAAAGGAACAACATATGAATTACTAGCAAAATATGTTTTAAATTCGGCAGCGACAAGACAGGTAAATTTGGATATGTGCTGTAAATTTTCAACTAGGAATTATTGGAGTATAGAGACACTTCCTCATAGTAGTCCGTACTTAAATCTAAATACATATTTAGCAGTACTAAATGATACAGGAAGTGCAGTATATAAAGCAAATATGTATGCCAAAATTTTAGGCGCAATAGGAGGAAGATTGTTAACATATGAAGAAGCAAATAGTTTAAAAGATAGTTATAGAGACATAATATTTGTAACATATGGAAAATCCAAGAATTATTGGCTTGGGTCTGAGCTCGGCACTAGGGTCGTGTGGTGCGTGCGTGGCGACAACGACTTCTTGGGCAGCAACACCTTCGACAGCAGCAGCTACGGCGGGGTGCGCCCAGTTATAGAAATCTCCAAATCTGCAATCTAAAAAGCGACTGAAAGGAGCTTTAGGCTAGGTGCTAATTTCTGGAAGAAATAGCACCTGCCCATAATTTTGGGCAACTGCACCAAAATTTATTATTTGAGATGTGTGCCGTAGGCACACAATGAATAAAATATATTAGGAGGATCAATATGAAAGAAAAGGAAAGCCTTGAGGCTGTACACACACACACACACACAGGTAGTTTAACAGATAAAACAAAATCAAATAAAATTAAGATAGTTTTAATAATTTTTATAGTAATATTAGCATTGGTATTATGCTTTAATGTTGGAGTATATGCAGCATATGCTTTGGCGGCAACGGAAGTTAGTTATACAAAACCAGGTACGTCAACTACAATAAGTGTAAAAGACGCATTAGACGAATTAAATAAAAAAGTTCCAACTAAATCAGTAGGCGATGAAGTAACAGTAGGAGGAGAACAATTTTATGTATTAGAATGGGACAATAATTGTGATACTGTAAATTTAATATCAAAATATAATTTAAATAAGACAGGAACTGCACAACAAGATGCAGCATATGGTACAACTAATTGTGTATTTTCAAGTACAAGTTATTGGAGTAGTAGTTTTACAAGTTCACCATTTAATTTGAATGATTTTATAGGATATAAAGCAACAGATGCAATAGGGAAAGCTAAAAGTTATGGAAGGAGTAAAGGCGCAGTTTCAAGTAGATTATTATCATATGAAGAGGCTAATGCATTAGAGGCAAAAAAAGGTTCAAATACAAAGATTGATGCAATGTTTAGAGGAACTGCAAATACAGCTAATGGCTATTTGCGTTATTGGCTTGGGTCTGCGTACAACACTTACTACGTGTGTAGCGTGTATGGCTACAACGGCGGCTTGTACCAAAGCTCCTTCAGTGGCAGCCTCTACGACGGGGTTCGTCCAGTTATAACTGTCTTAAAGTCTAAAATATCATAAGTGCCGAAGGCACTTGGCTAGGTGCTAATTTCTGGAAGAAATAGCACTTATCCAAGAGGAGAGGATTAAAGGAACAAACCTTTAGTCCTTTTTTTAATTAAAACAAAAGATAGAAACAGTAAAATTAACATAAAAAATTAACAACATTTTTAAAAACTATTGCAATTACAAAAAGTCTGTGATATCATAATTACACTTTAAAGAAAAAGTTTTAAAATCCACAAATTTTTAAATCAAAAATTTCAAAGTCCACTTAGGACAAAAAAACAATTCAAAAAAGTCCAATTCAGGGCAATAATTCAAACAAATTTAAAGAAAAAAAGGGAGGTGCATAAAAATAAAAAAATATCATATTTACCGTAAAATAAATATTGACAAAGTAAATAAAGAATAATATAATTAAGAAAGAAGGAATTATATGATAATATTTACATATGAAGATTATTTAAAAAACATTTTAAAATTAGATATTTCTTCAGTTTTTTTAAAAAGAGTGTTATCAAGAGAAGACGAAGAAGAAGAGTGCGAAGAAGGGCACACAACAGAATTTATGCTATGTGATGTCAGTGAAAAATACATTCCAGATTCACCAGATGAAATCGACGAAAAAAATAAAAATAACAATACAAAAGAACAGAACAAAAACAATGAAAAAACCAAAACAAACGAGAATGTAAAACAAAACAAAGAAGATACCATAAAAACAAGCAAGTCAACAATAAATACAAAAAGAAACATAAGACAACAGCTCAAAGCCAGAAGAATAAACAACGAACATGACAAAATATTTAGAACAGTACTAGACAAAAAGACAGACGTATCAAAATTTTTAAACAAATTTCTTGGACTAAACATCAAAACAGAAGAATTGGAAAAATATAATAGTAGTTACATAGACCCAAAATTCAAAAACAAAGAAGCAGATATTGTATACAGAATAAAAGACAAAAACATTTTTCTATTAATAGAACACCAAACAAAAATAGACAAAGATATGCCATATAGATTATTGGATTATAGTAATGGGATAATGAGAAGTGCCAGTGAAGATAAAAAAAGACCAAGTGTAATACCAATTGTCTTATACACAGGAAAAACAAAATGGAAAATAGAAAATGAAACAATAGAAAAACAACAATTTTTCAAAGAGGTCAAATTAATAGACGGAGAATTCAACTTAATAGACATTAACGACTTTAGTAAAAAAGAACTACTAGAAGATGATATATTTATAACCAAAATGATGTTAGTAGAAAAATGCAAGGACGAAATAGAAATGGTCCAAGCATTAGAAAAGATAGAAAACAAAATAAAAGAAGAAGATAAAAGTACATTTAGAAGAATAGTAAAAGAAATTTGGTCATTAAGAATAGGCACAGAAAACGCAAATAAAATCTTGGAAAAAATCGAGGAAGGAAGTGGTAATATGATGGCAGTAATGGAAATGCTACTAGCAGAAAATGAAAAATACATAAATATTGGAAGACAAGAAGGAATGAAGAAAGGTAGATTAGAGGGTGGCAAGCAAAAAATAAAAGAAATAGTACAAAAAATGCTTGCAGAAAATTTCACAAAAGAAATGATAATGAAAATAACAGGACTAAAAAAAGAAGAGATAGAAGAGATAAAATAAAAGAAGGAACTAAAAAGGTCCTTCTTTAAAAAATTAAATATTATCAAGTAAATCAATTACAGACAAAACAAAATTCAATTTATCGCTAGACAACTTACTAGCCTTTTTAGACAACTCCATCTGAGCCTCCAACTCTTTACTAACAATCAATTTTTCAAAAATAACATTAGGAGAAATTCCCAAAATATTCATATAATTAACAAGAGTCTCAACTTTAACTCCGCCAGTTCCATTCTCAATTCTAGAAATATACTTTACAGAAATTCCTAATTTTTCAGCAATTATTTCTTGTGTAAATTTATTTTTGACGCGGTACTCTTTAAAAACCTCGCCAAGAACTTTATCAATGTCAAATTTTTTTAAAGACTTCATTTTATACCTCCATATTACTTTAAATCCATTATAATAAAAGTATATCAAGGCGTTTTAATAAATTAAACCAATTGGTAATATGAAATCATATTTGATATAAACCTTGGAAAATACTGAATTATAAAGAATAAAAAATAAAAACAAACAAGCAATATAACACTATTAGTTATACCCAAATCTGAAGATATATATTCATACAAAAAAATAACACCTATGAAAATCATAGATGTTATCTGGTGGGCCAAGAGGGATTCGAACCCCCGACCCCACGCTTAGAAGGCGTGTGCTCTATCCAACTGAGCTATTGACCCATAACGCTTGAACAATAACTATAATAACACAAAAAAATAATAATGTCAATGAAAAATAGCAAAAAAATACAAAAAATTTTGAGTATGTTACTATTCACAGATCATAAAATTATAACCATAAGCAATGAATTATAACTTAAAAAAACTGAACACTATATATCCGTAATGTGAAATCTTTGTGAAAAACTTTACAACAAAAAAACAAAATGATATTATAGTAGCAACAAAGCAAGACAAAAGTCTTACGGAAAATAAAAATGTAAGGAGGAATTTCTCGTGATTGAAGTAAAAAACATCACAAAAAAATACGGAAACTTTACTGCCGTAGATAATATCAACTTCAAAATAGAAGAAGGTGAAATAATAGGACTACTTGGCCCAAACGGAGCAGGAAAAAGTACAACAATGAACATGATAACAGGGTATATCGAACCAACAGAAGGAGAAATAATAGTAAACGGATATGATATATCAAAAAAACCCAAAAAAGCAAAAGCACAAATAGGATACATGCCAGAAGGAGTCCCACTATATTCAGACCTAACAGTAAAAGAATTTGTAACATACATGGCTGAACTAAAAAAAGTAGACAGAAAAACAAGAAAAGAAAAAGTCGAAAAAATAATAGAACAAACAGGCCTAAAAGATGTAGAAAAAAAATTAACACGTAACCTATCAAGAGGATACAAACAAAGAGTAAGTATGGCAGGGGCACTAGTAGGAGAACCCAAAATCCTTATATTAGATGAACCAACAGTAGGACTAGACCCAAAACAAATAACAGAAATAAGAGCATTAATAAAAGAACTAGGAAAAACACATACAGTAATACTAAGTTCACACATATTATCAGAAGTAAGTCAAATCTGTAACAAAGTAATAATAATAAATAAAGGAAAAATAGTTGCCATTGACACGCCAGAAAACCTAGAAAAGAAAGTAGAAAGCAACAACACAACATATGTAACAGTTGAAGACACAGAAAACAAAATGGAAACAATAAAAGAAAAAATACCAGAAATAAAAGAAATCAAATTAATAAAAGAAAACGAAGACGGTACAAAACAATATGTACTAGAATCAGAAAAAGATGTAGATTTAAGAAAAATAGTGTTTAACGAATTTGCAAAAGAAAACATAACAATATTCGAAATGAAAAAAGCAGACACAACACTAGAAGATGCATTTATGAAATTAATAGAAGGAGGAGAAAAATAATGTGGGCAGTCATCAAAAAAGAATTTAAATCATATTTTTACACACCAATTGGTTACATATTTATTGGAGTATTTTTAATAGCATTCAGTATATCATTCTTCTTTAGTGTAGTAAGCTCTGGAAATGTAAACTTTGAATACATTTATTATACATTACCAACAATACTAGTTTTAGCATTTATAATACCATTACTAACAATGAGGTCATTTGCAGAAGAGAGAAAAACAGGAACAGAACAACTACTATTAACATCACCTGTAAGCATAACAAAAATAGTATTAGGTAAATTTATAGCAGCACTATTAATAGTAATAATAACAGAATTATGTACATTTATGTACTTTGGAATTTTATGCCACTACGGGGTACCAAAACTAACAACAACATTTGCAACCATGCTAGGATTTTTATTATTTGTAATGTCATATATCTCATTTGGAATGTTAACATCAAGTTTAACAGAAAACCAAATAATAGCTGGAATAATCTCAATAGGATTTTTCATAATAACATGGGTTCTACCAGAATTCAATTCAAGTTTAGAAGGTTTTTCTTTCATAAATATGTTTTACAAATATACACAAGGACAAATTGACATAGCAAATACAGTTACATTTTTAACATTTACAATTACATGCTTATTATTAACAATAACAACAATGCAAAGAAGAAAAAGTGTAAAATAGTAAAGAGAAGATTTGAAAAAATCAAATTAATAACATAAATGAAAGGAATGGTAAAAAAGTGAAAGAAGATAAAAAGACAGAAAAACTAAGCAAAGAAGAGAAAAAAACAACAGGAAAATTAAGCAAAGAAGAAAAAAAGGCAAAAAAAGCAGCAGAAAAATTAGACAAAAAAGCAAAAAAGAACAAAGCCGACAACAAAAAAGAAAAGAAACCAAATAAATTTATAGAAACAATCAAAAAAAGATGGCTAATAAATGGAACAAAAACATTCTTATTAGTAGTAATAATACTAGCAGTATTCGTTGGAATAAGCGTATTAATGAAAAAAATAAATCCAACACCAATTGACCTAACAGAAGACAAATTATTTACACTAACAAGCGAAAGCAAAGAAAAAATAAAAGACATAGACAAAGACATAAACATTTATTTTGTTGGATATTCAGATGATGACTCAACACTTGACCTAGCAAAACAATATACAAAAGTAAATGACAAAATAAAAGTAGAAGCAGTAACACAAGACAGTAGACCAGACTTAGTACAAAAATATGGAATCGAAACATCAAGCAATGGAATAATAGTAGAATCTGGAGACAACTACAAAGTACTCGCTTCAAGTGATTTATACACATATGACAAATCAACAGGAGAATCAGTAAACGTAGCAGAAGAAAAACTAACAGCAGCAATAAGAACAGTATCAGTAGAAGAATTACCAAAAGTATATTTCTTAAGTGGATATAGTTCATTTACACTAAAAAGTGGAATGCAATACTTAAATATGTATTTACAAAATGAAGTAAATCAAGTAGAAACATTAGACATACTATCAACAGGAAAAGTACCAGATGACTGCAACACTCTAGTAATAGCATCACCAGAAAAAGATTTTGACGACGTAGCAACAAATGCGATTACAGAATATATAAACAAAGGCGGAAACATCTTATGGTTAAACGCAGCACTAGCAAAACAAGTAGACTTGCCAAATGTTAATAAAATATTGGCTTTATATGGCGTAAAACCATTTGAAATAGGAATAATCAGAGAAACAGACTCAAGCAAAATGGTATCAAATTCACCAGACCTAATTATGCCAGAAATACAATATGCAGATGCAACAAACAAACTATATAATTCAGAAGGAGTTATATTTATAAATGCAACAAAAATAAATGTAGCAAGTGACGAAGAACTAGAAAGTCTAAACATAACAAAAACAGCATTAGTAAAAACAAGTGAAAAGGCTTATTTTAGAACAAACTTTAAAAATCAATCAAATTCTGCACAAGACGGAGAAGAAAAAGGAGCATTCTTAGTAGGAGCCCAATTTGACAAAACAGTAACCGAAGCAAATGAAGAAACAGACACAAAAGAAGTAAAATCAAAATTAATCATATATGGAGAAAATTACTTCGTATCAGACTATCAACTAACACAGTCAACACAAACTCCAATGGTAGCATATAGACAAAATAAAGATTTAGTTCTAAACTCAATTGCATACTTATCAAATAGAGAAGAAGATATCACTGTAAGAAAGAGTACTGGAGCAGTAACATATACTGCAACAGAACAAGAAAACAGAATTATCTTAGGAATAATCACATTTGTTCCACTATTTATAATTGCTATAGGAATTATAGTTTGGAGAGTTAGAAGAAGAAAAAAATAATCATAAAAATAAAGCAAGTCCCATAAAATAATATGGGGCTTATTTTTTATGAGTATTTTAAAAGTTGTATTTGTCATAATAGGAACATTGATAGGAGCAGGCTTTGCATCAGGCCAAGAAGTTTATATATTTTTTTATTCATATGGAGTCAAAGGAATATTAGGAATTATAATATCAAGTGGAATTATAGGATTTACAATATATAAAACATTGAAAATAACAAAAGAAAACAACATAGAAAACTACAAGGAATTTTTAGACAACTTTATACAAAAAGAAAAATTAAAAGAACTAATAAACTCAATTATAAACATATTCATTTTAATATCATTTTATGTAATGATAGCAGGCTTTGGAGCATATTTAGAACAAGAAATAAATTTAAACAGTTTTATTGGAAGTAGCATTTTGGCCTTTTTATGTGTAATTCTATTTAAAACAAACATAAAAGGAATTGTAAAAATAAATGAAATACTAATTCCAATTTTAATAGCAGTAGTATTAGTAATACGGAATAGTAAATATTCAAAATATAGATATGAACACTTTGAACAACCATATAGTTTCACAAAAAAATGAAAGTTTACTTCAAAATTGGTTTATAACAAGCATCTTGTATGCAAGTTACAACTGTGTTTTACTAATACCGGTTTTGATTTCCATAAAAGAACTAATTTTAAAAAATAAAAACATAAAATACATTTCGATTCTTGTTAGCATAATTATGATTATTTTATTAAGTGTTATTTTTCTTTTTTTGATTAATGTAGACGTAGATATTAAACAATTGCAAATGCCTGCAGTATATGCTATAAGCAACATTTGGCCGAAAATTAAGAAGATATATGGAATTATTATTTTAATTTCTATTTTTACCACTGCAATTTCTTTGGGAATGGGATTTTTAAAAAATGTTGTGAATAATAAAAGGGGTTTTAATACTATATCGATTTTGATGTGTATTAGTTCTGTTATTTTTTCTGGTTTCGGTTTTTCTAATTTGGTAAATTTCCTTTATCCAATTTTGGGAGTTTTTGGACTGGTACAGATTATACAAATTTGTGCATTTAAAAAATAATAGTATTATAATAAAATTTGTGTACTAAAAATAATAATATAAAAATAAAACAAGATGTAATATTTAAATAATATTATACCTTGTTTTAATCATCTTCTAAATTATTAATATCAAATAAAGTAGAATTAAAAAAAACATCAAAACTAATATCCAACCCTCTACAAATTCTCATTATTGTTAAAATATTTAAATTAGTATTAGGTCTAGTATTTATATTTGCTAATGTTGATTGTGTAATTCCACAGATTGTACACATTTTGTTTATTGTTATATTTCTTTCATCACATAATTGTTCAATTCTCTTCTTAACTGCTAAACTTAAAAACATATAATCACCTAAATATTAGTATAACAAATAAATTATTATAAAGTTAACTCAATTGAGTTGACGACATAACTCGAAAATGATAATATATTTTTGTAAGAAGAGAGGAGAGATACTAATGAAAAGAAAAATAAAAAGTAATAATGCAATAACACTTGTAGCACTTGTAGTAACAATAAATGAAAGAAGAACAATTTCTTGGCAAAACGGATTATGAAATGTTAATAGAAAAAAATGGATATTATTTATTATCAACAAAAGCACTTAACCCAAATTCTAGCGAAACAGGATGTAATTTCGATTTAATCTGGATTGCATGGGGAAAAATCCAATCAAATTGGTTATATTCCAATTGGAATAGCAATAATATAAAAACAAAATTTAGACCAATAATAACACTAAATTCAAGCGTTCAACTTGATAAAGTAAACTCAGGAGATGGAAGTTCACCGGAGAAAGCATATGCAATAAAATAGAAATATAAAAAAATAAAGAAGTTGAAATGTCATATTTTGTCGAAATTTTCTTCTTGACAATTGACATAAAATTATGGTAATATATGGTCATGCAATTAATTAGACAATTGCATGACTAATTTTAAAAAA
>OMGL01000762.1_pt1 | contig 23325 bp, 20 predicted proteins | sample 1645831 | NCBI WGS metagenome assembly OMGL01 (sample SAMN00849301, study PRJEB25192) | human gut metagenome | reverse complement strand
AGCTGCGGAAACGCGGGGCCCGTTCAGGCTGTTGCGTTGAGATTGAAAATCAACCCCACAAAGGTACCTGTCCCCTTTGTGGTGGTGGGGTGCTAGGGGAGGAGCTTCATGGCGGCGTCGTGGGCGGCGTGCTCGTAGGCGTCGTCGAGGGGTTTGAGCGGCAACAGGGCGGCGGCCTGTGCGTCGCCACGGCGTTCGAGGGCGTGGGCGATGAGCCAGTCGGCGAGTTCGGGGTTCTTGGGCAGCGCCGGGCCATGCAGGTACGTGCCGATGACACCCTTGTAGATGAGACCCTCAAAGCCATCGTCGCCGTTGTTGCCGGTGCCCGTGACGACGGACGTTCCGAGCGGCGTGGCATCGGCGTCCAAAAGCGTGCGGCCACCGTGGTTCTCGAATCCCACAAAGGGCTCGGGTGCCAGGTCGGTCTTGACGGCGACGTTGCCGATCAGGCGGTCGGAGCCGCGTACGGTCTCGGCGGCAATGACGCCCAGGCCCTCGATGCGATTTTCGCCCATATAGTACGAACGGCCGAGCAGCTGATAGCTGCCGCAGATGGCGAGCAGCGAACCGCCGTCCTCAACATAGGCTGCGACCTTGTCTTTTTGGGCGAGCAGCTCGTGTGCCACGGCTAGCTGGTCGCGATCGGATCCGCCGCCCATCATGACGATATCGGCATCATGCAGATCGAGCACCTCGCCCATGCGGACCTCATCCACGCGAACGGGGATGCCGCGCCAGGCGCAGCGGCGCTCGAGGGCGATGACGTTGCCGCCGTCGCCATAGAGGTTGAGGGCATCGGGATACAGGTAGACGATGCGCAGCGGGCGCGAGAGCTCGACTGGCGCGATACCGACAGGAAGAGCGCTGCCGTCGGCGCGGACTGCGGCGCGGGCGGCAACCGTGGCTGCATCGGCACCCTTCAGCCCGTCGAGTTCTTTGACCAGCGGCGGGAAGGCCGTGTAGTTGGCGACGGCGTAGAAGGTGTCATCGGCGGCCTCGTCTGCCATGGCGCCAATTGCCTGCGCGACGTCCGAGATAATGGCGGCGTCGATGCCGGCGTACTTGAGGCGCACCTGCATATCGTGTGCACGCGTGCCGCCGGCAAAGGCGACAAGCCCCGGGGTATCGGCGATGCGCTCGAAGTCGACGTCGTAGATCCACGAGACATCGTGGCCGTCGGCGTCGTTGTCATTGAGGAAGAAAGCGCAGAGTCTGCCGCCTGCCGTCTTGATGGACTGGATTTGTCGATCGAAGCCTACGGGATTCTTGGCCAGGTTGGCCTCGACGGTGCGGCCGGCGATATCCCAGCGCCCCATACGACCGCCGGCAGGCACATAGGCATCGAGCGTAGGCTGTAGAAGCGCCGTGTTCACGCCCAACTCGTGTGTGGCAAAGAAGGCGGCGGCAACGTTATAGACCATGTACAGACCGTTGTAGCGCGTGGCGATGTGCGTTGCGGGTGCGTCGGTATCGGGTCCAAAGACAAGGTCAAAGCCGTAGCCGTCGCAGCCGAGTTCCACGCCCGTCACGCGACGGACAAGCGCAGGGCGGGCCCAGCCGCACGAGGGGCAATGGTAGGCGCCGAGTTGACCATACTGTACGTAGTCGTACTCCAACGGGGCGTTGCACTGCGAGCAAAAGCGCGAGTCGCTAATGCGGTCGGACTCGGTGCCCGTGGCGCCATCGATGCCAAAGGCAATACTCGCGTTGGGAACGCGCGCGGCAATCGAGGCGCACAGCGGGTCGTCGGCGTTGTAGATGAGCGTCGTTGCCGGCGAAAGCTCCAACGCGTGGGCGATGACCTCCTGGGTGTGATCGATCTCGCCATAGCGATCTAGCTGGTCACGGAACAGGTTGAGCAGCACGAAGTACGTCGGCTTGAGCTTGGGCAGGACGCGCACAGTGTAGAGCTCATCGCATTCAAAAACGCCTACGCGCTTGCTGCTGGCGGTTCGCTTAAGGTTGCCGCGGGCCTCGAGCAGAGCGCCCACCACACCAGGCTCCATATTGTTGCCGGCACGGTTGCACACCACGGTAGCACCGCTGGCAGCAACGGCGTCGGCGATGAGGTTGGAGGTGGTGGTCTTGCCGTTGGTGCCGGTGATCACCACGCTGCGGTCGACCAGGCTCGCGAGGTCGCTTAGCAGCTCGGGGTCGATCTTCATGGCGATGCGGCCGGGGAGTACGCCGCCCTGGCGCTTAAGGACGGAGCGCAGCCCCCAGCGGGCGATATCGCTCGAGGCACAGGCGAGAGATGAGCGGAAGTTCATGAAGCCGTTCCTAACGTGAATGACATGGTCGTGGCGTTTGCGCCGTTAAAAGCCGTAACGGCGCGCAAATTCCTGGGCAAGCTGCGATACATCTTCGCAGGCGTTGGCCCAGGGGGCAAAGTCGGGGGTGTCCGAGATGATGCCGTCGGCTTCCCAAACTGCCTGATGCGAAAGGTCCCAGGGGTCGTGCGGTTCGGGCCGGCAGGGAAGGTACGGTGTCTGATACATGGGGTTCAGCAAAAAGAACGCGCCGCCCTCGCAACGGTTAGCGAACTCACGCAGCGCGCGCGTCGCCGGGCGCATCTTGTTTGTTTTGAACAGCAGAATCGTGCGGGCGAGCAGGTACCAAGGAGAGTTTTCGAGTGCGTCTGCCCCCATCTGTTCCTCGAGCTGGTGGGCTAGGGCAAAAAAGCCGTCCTGGTCTTCCAGGCGAGCGAGAGCGAGCAACACGGTGCCGGCAGCTCGGGTGGGATAGCCTTCTGCCTTAAGGACGCGGCGGGCATAGTTGGCGGCAGCACGGTAACGAGCGCTCGCCATGCACAGCTGCGAGATGGCCTCGAGCGTGTGGAGCCACCCGATTAAAGCCGGCTCGCTTACGGTGAGGTCGGCAGCTGTCACGCCGTCTGCCAGCACTCTGTTGGCCCAGTAGTGCGGGGCCTCCATGCCAAACCCGGGCACGCTTTGCTGCAAGTAATCGGCCGTGGTCGCCTCGAGCTTCATCAAGTCGCCTAGACAGGCGTCGACGGGCGTGTCCGCCAAAATGATGGCGAGCAGCTGGGCATCGAGGACATGCGCATCGATGCGGACGATCTTGAGCAGCTCATCGCGCATGTCATCGAACAGGCGGTTGCGCGTCTGCTCAAACTCCTCGTCGCTTCCCATGTCCTCGATGCGATGAAGCTCGTCGAGCAGGTGGCGGTGAACGCCGGCATAGGACAGCAGCGCCTGGGCGTGCTCGGTCTGCGCATACTTGTGAGGGTTGACGCTCACGTCGTTATGGACAAGCTCGCGTGCTGCATCGGTGAGTTCGGGGTGCGACGCAACATAGGCGCGCTCCAGGTAGGCGGGGATGTAGACGCTCGGATCCATTAGAGGTCTCCTCCCTTAAACGGCAAGCCCTGCTCGGCCGCCCGCAGGATTCGTTCGTCGATCTGGGAACGCACGATATCGCTGGTGGCGACCCAGGCGGCAAAGCTGGCGTTGTCGGGGGCGCCCAGGCCCTCCTGCAGCACCGGCGTCGCCTCGGACAGCGCAAGGACAAGCTCGTCGGTGGAGCCCACACCCACGTTGACGCGGGCATAGACGCCATCGGGAAACTCGGTTTGGAAGTAGAGTGCCTCGGCTGCGTGCGGACACGAGCGTGCAAGGATGCGCAGGTAGTGCTCGGCACCCTCGTAGTCCAGCTCGCGCCAGGTAGCGCTCATCAGCGCGATGAGCGTCCACGGGTCCAAGTCACGCTCCGCATCCTTGGGACGACGGCGTAGCGGCGTGTTGGCGAGATAGGGTACGGAGTGGGCAGAGCGAAAGCGCTTGAGCTCCTCGGCAGGGTATTCGAGCTTTGCCATGGCGAGCATCGCGGTGTGGCGGACGCCAGCCGGATCGTTGGGGGCAAAGTCGAGGCTGCAGTTTGCAGCTTCGAGCGACATGCGATAGCGGCCGCTAATGAGGGCGCGTGACGCAAGGGCGGCAAGCCAGCGCAGGTAGGGACGGCGCATAAGGTCGCCTGCGGCCTCGCGCTCGTAGGGGTCCTGCGCCGAGGCGATCTTGAGTGCCAGGTCGTGCTCGACTTCATCGCGCTTGGATACCAAGTACTGTACGTACTCCTCGTTGGAGTTGGCGGTGAGGGCGCACAGCATGCGCTGGGCATCCCAGTTGCTCGGATCGAGCGCGGCTGCCTCGCGGAGCATGTTCTCGGCTGCGGCCTCTTCTTGCTCTGCCTGGGTATCGTCAGGGATAAAGGGAATGCGGTAGTCGACAGCCTCGACCACCTTGGCAATGAGGTGACCAGCACGGTCGCGGTCGTGCACGATGAGTGACGCAGGGTTACGGGTGAATTGTTCCATCAGGCGCTCTACGGCGGCACCGTCGGTGAGTGGGATATTGTCGCGGCGCAAGGCCTCAAGAACGAGGCGATGGCAATCCTCTTGAATGGGGTCGAATGCCATGGGGCCTCCTTTGCTGCGGTTAGGGTTCAAATGTCTCTATATAAGGTTCTAGTTTACCCGCATGTGGCACACCGGGGGTGCCGCACTTGGACTTGCACCTTTGCACCACGAAGACGGATGTCGCACAAATGTCGGCACCTTGGACGGCCGAGCGGTATCACGGTGCCGCAAACGGTCGATTTTTGGCGGCGAACGGGGCGCATTTTGGAGGGGCACAGTCCAACCCGGGATATGTGGTCAACCTTGATAAAACGTTTGCCCAGCTTGGGAGTATGAATGCCCCACAAGGGCTTTCAGGGATAGAAAAAACGTTTCATCATTGTCGGCTTTAGGTGAATAACTGACCAACCAGAACGGTAAAATAGTGTTTGTCTGAGCGTTGAGACGTTTAGACGTTTAGACATCGCGCATTGTCATCGCCGGCAACGCGCAAAACGGTCCTAACGGAGCCAATCGGGTGCTCCGTTATATACGCAAGTCTAAGAGGGGCTTGTTTAGGAGGCACAGTATGGGACGTTTTACCAATCCTCGCGATCTGTACTTTGGTGAGGGCGCTCGCCACGAGGTGAAGAACCTCAAGGGCAAGAAGGCCATCATCGTTTCTGGCGGCAGCTCTATGCGCCGCGGTGGGTTCCTGCAGGACGTTGAGGCCGACCTTAAGGAAGGCGGCTTCGAGGTCAAGCTGTTCGAGGGCGTCGAGTCCGACCCGTCCATCGAGACGGTCATGAAGGGCGCCGAGGCCATGCGCGAGTTCGAGCCCGACTGGATTATCGCCATCGGCGGCGGCTCGCCCATCGATGCCGCTAAGGCCATGTGGGTCTTCTACGAGTATCCCGAGGAGTCCTTCGATAACATCATCCAGCCGTTCAGCTTCCCCGAGCTGCGTCAGAAGGCTCACTTCTGCGCCATCTCCTCTACCTCCGGTACCGCTACCGAGGTCACTGCCTTCTCCGTCATCACCGACTACGCCAAGGGCATCAAGTACCCGCTGGCCGACTTCAACATCACCCCTGATGTCGCCATCGTCGACCCCGAGCTTACCTACACCATGCCCGCCAAGCTGTGCGCTCATACCGGCATGGACGCTCTGACCCACTGCATGGAGGCCTACGTTTCCACCTGCGCTTCCATGTTCACCGACGCCAACGCTCTGCACGGCATCCGCGAGATCGTCGAGTGGCTGCCCAAGTCCTATGCTGGCGACCATGAGGCCCGTCAGCACATGCACGAGGCTCAGTGCATCGCCGGTATCGCCTTCTCCTCGGGCCTGCTCGGCATCGTTCACTCCATGGCTCACAAGACCGGTGCAGCTTTTGAGAACGGCCACATCATCCACGGTGCTGCTAACGCCATGTACCTGGGCAAGGTCATCCAGTGGAACTCCAAGGACCCGCGCGCTGCCGAGCGTTACGCTTACGTGGCCAAGGAGATCCTGCACCTTCCCGGCGAGACCAACGAGGAGCTCATCGCTGCGCTCGTCCAGAAGATTCGCGACCTCAACGACCAGCTCAACATTCCGCAGTCCATCAAGGATTACGCGAATGGTGGCGTGAAGGTCGACGCCGAGAACCCGCAGATGGTTTCCGAGGAGGAGTTCCTCGCGAAGCTCCCCGAGATCGCCGCGAACGCCGAGCAGGACGCCTGCACGCCCGAGAACCCGCGTGAGACCAAGGCTGCCGACTTCGAGAAGATTCTCAAGGCCTGCTACTACGACACCGACATCGATTTCTAATCGACTCTTGTTATCGTAACGAGGGGCTCCGCACGTATCTGTACGGAGCCCCTTTCTTTTTTATTTTAGAGAATGGGATAGTTATGGCTGCAATTTTCAATAGCCCCAGCAAGTACATCCAGGGCCCGGACGAGCTGGCCAAGCTCGGTTCCTATGTCGAGCCGCTCGGCGCTAAGGCCCTCGTCATCGTGACGCCTTCGGGCAAGAAGCGCGTCGGTGCTAAGATCGAGGGCGGTTTTGCTGAGGCTAAGGCCGAGCTGCTGTTTGAGGACTTTAACGGCGAGTGCTCCAAGGGCGAGGTCGATCGCCTGGTTGCGCTCGCTCGCGACAACGGTTGCGACATCATCGTCGGCGTCGGTGGCGGCAAGATCCTCGACACCGCGAAGGCCGTTGCCTACTACCTGGAGTCCCCGGTTATCATTTGCCCCACCATCGCTTCGACCGATGCCCCGTGTTCGGCGCTTTCGGTGCTCTATACCGATGACGGCCAGTTCGACAAGTACCTCTTCCTTAAGGCAAACCCCAATATTGTCCTGATGGATACGACGGTTATCGCGGCGAGCCCGGTGCGCCTGACGGTTTCCGGTATGGGCGATGCGCTCGCAACCTACTTTGAGGCCCAGGCGACGCATGATGCCGACGGCGGCACCTGCGCCGGCGGCAAGGGCGGAATGGCTGGCCTGGCGCTCGCCAAGCTCTGCTACGAGACGCTTATGGCCGATGGCGTCAAGGCCAAGGTCGCGCTGGAGAAGGGTGCGCTCACGCCTGCCGTCGAGCATATCATCGAGGCCAATACGCTGCTTTCGGGCATTGGCTTTGAGAGCTCGGGCCTTGCTGCTGCTCATGCCATCCACAATGGTCTGACGATGCTGCCCGAGTGCCACGGCATGTATCACGGCGAGAAGGTCGCCTTCGGCACCATCGTTCAGCTGGTACTCGAAGATGCCCCGACCGAGAAGCTCGAGGAAGTCTTGGGCTTCTGCATTGAGCTGGGCCTGCCGGTCACGATGAAGGAACTTGGCGTTGCCGGGCTTACGCGCGAGCAGGCCATGATTGTTGCCGAGGCCGCCTGCGCGCCCGATGACACCATGTGCAACATGCCGTTTGAGGTGACGCCCGAGATGGTCGCAAACGCCATCCTGGGTGCCGACGCGCTGGGCCACTACTATCTCATGGATGAGTAAATCAAGCTAAGGAAGGGGCAAAGCCAGCAGATGGCTTTGCCCCTTTTTGCTATGGTGCAAACTACCCTGACCCCTTCGCACCAAGTTGGTGCAAGGGGGTCAGGTTGCTTTGCACCAATCGTTGTTTGATGAAGGGCGGATTCTCGTATGGCGCTTCCTATGGTTTATGGCGGTCCCGGCCGGTATGTTCAGGGGTCGGGCGAACTTTCGCGTCAGGGCAGGTATTTGTCATGGTTGGGCTGCGCTGCCTATGTCTTGTTTGACCAGGGCACCGAGGATCGGCTGTGCAGACAGATCGTCGATGGATTTCTGGATGAAGATCTAAGCGAGCCGTTCTTTAAGATTTATGACGGTCCGTGTACGGAAGAGGCCGTTGTCGAAATGGCTAAGGAAGCCCAGGCAGAGTATTGCGACATGGTGGTGGGTATTGGCGGTGGAAAGATGCTCGATATCGCCAAGGCCGTTGCGTTTTATGCCGAGTTGCCGTTGTGCGTATGCCCCACGGCGGCTTCGATGGACGGTCCGTGCAGCGCGATTTCGGTGCTGTATCACGAGGACGGGTCGTTCGACCGCTACCTGATGCTCGAGAAGAATCCAGACCTGGTCGTGGTCGATACCAACGTGGTCGCGGCGGCCCCACTGCGTATGACGGTCGCTGGCATGGGCGACGCGCTGGCAACGTACTTCGAGGCGCGTTCGTGCGCCGCGGTGCGCGGCACCAACGAGCACGGTGGCGCGCCGGGGCACTTGGCTCTGGTCGCGGCACGTGCCTGCTATGACACACTCATGGAGTGCGGCGTCGCTGCCAAGCGCGATCTCAAAAAGGGCCGTACATCGCCGGCAGTTGAGCGCCTGATCGAGTGCAATATTCTGCTCTCGGGCGTCGGCTTTGAGAGCGGTGGCTTGGCGTTGGCGCATGCCATCGCCAACGGTCTGACGATTCTGCCCGAGTGCAGGGCCATGCATGGCGAGGCCGTGGCATTTGGCCTGGTGGTGCAGCTGCGCCTGGAGCGTGCGCCCGAGCTTGATCAGGTGCTCGAGTTTTGCCAGCGCGTCGGTCTGCCGACCACGCTCGAGGAGCTGGGCCTTGGTGAGATTTCCGATACCGATCTGCAGGGTGTTGCAAATGCGGTCTTTAGAAACGAGCGCAACATGGCCAACGAGCAGACCAAGGTGACCAAACAGAAGCTCGTGCAGCTCATGTGCGAGGCATAGCTTGGCGCTTGATTGACCTTGTGCAATCGAGGCGGCGATGGGCATAGGCTATTTGCCGCAAAGATGCGCCGCGTGTAATTTGCCCGAGGCGTGAGCCGATGGCGTATCATTATCTCTTGCTTGTTTGCACTGCTCAGGGAGGGGCCGCGCATGGCGCAGGAACACGATCTGTTTGATGACATTATCGAGATCAGTAAGGGTTTCGACTTTCTTAAAAACCCGCTTGGCGGTGTGACCGATGCACTCGATCCGTCAGCGCCGCAGTGGAATCCTGCCGACTACAAGGAGCGCCCGCGCGGCAATACCATTCCGTGCCTGACCTGCAAAAACGAAAAGAGCGGCTGCACCGCGTGCATGGACGTGTGCCCGGTCAACGCTATCGAGGTCGAGGAAGACGCCATTGAGATCCTCGACTCCTGTCGCAAGTGCGGCCTGTGCGCCGCTGCCTGTCCGACCGAGGCGATCATCTCGCCGCGCCTGGCGCCCAAAAACCTGTATGACGATATCGTCTCTGCTGCTACGAGCCACGAGACTGCCTACGTTACCTGCACGCGTGCCCTTAAGCGCATGCCGCGCGAAAACGAGGTCGTCGTTGCCTGCGTGGGCGATATTACGGCCGAGACCTGGTTCTCGGTGCTGGCCGACTATCCCAACGTGAGCGTGTACCTGCCGTTGGGCGTGTGCGATAAATGCCGCAACACCGGTGGTGAGGACATTCTGGGCGAGGCGATTGCGAAGGCCGAGGAGTGGTCTGGCACGGGTATGGGCCTGGAGGTCGACCCCAAGAGCCTCAAGTGCCATAAGCTTCGCGAGTACGAGCGCAAGGAGTACATGGAAAAGATCGCTCGCACGACGGGCCTGACAGTGACCAAGCTCAACCCGGCGACGGCGGCGCTGGCCTCGGTGACGCAGAAGCTCAAAGCCCATCGTCATCAGATTACCCAGCTGGAGCGCACGCTCAACACCATGTGCGGCACCACGACGACCAAGCGTCGCCGTTCGCTCACGCACGGGCGGCAGCTGGTGCTCTCGACACTGCAGAACCATCCCGAGCTTGCCCAGAACATGCAGGTGAGCACGCCGGAATGCGATTTTGACAAGTGCACGTCGTGCGGCGAGTGCGTCAACGTGTGCCCCACGTTTGCCTGCGATTTGGTGGGAAGCGGCCGCTTTGCGTTGGAGTCCACGTATTGTTTAGGCTGTGGCGCCTGTGTCAAGGTTTGTCCCGAGCATGCGCTCAAGCTGGTTCAACACGACGCGTCCAATCTGGTTGTCGTCGACCCCGAGGCCGAGGAAAAGGCTGCCCAGAAGGCCAAGGCCCACGAAGAGGCGATGAAGGCCAAGGCCGAGGCAAAGGCCAAGCTCGACAAGATGCTCGACCAGGTGGAAAAGCTCGCGGACTAGCTGGCGACCCCAATCTCTGCTTCATTTGCGCCGCCGTGGCGTCCGGGTTCGCCTGGATGCTGCGGCGGCGCTATACTTATGCAGTTTGAAGTACCTGTACCAAAAGGAGCTGTCGTGTCCCTTTCCATCGGTATCGTGGGCCTGCCCAACGTGGGCAAGTCGACGCTGTTCACCGCGCTTACCAAAAAAACCGGCCTTGCCGCCAACTACCCGTTTGCCACGATCGACCCCAACGTGGGTATCGTCGATGTGCCCGATAACCGCCTGCAAAAGCTCGCCGATATCGTCAACCCGGGCCGCATTGTGCCGGCTACGGTCGAGTTTGTCGACATCGCGGGCCTGGTGAAGGGTGCCAACGAGGGCGAGGGCTTGGGCAACCAGTTCTTGGCAAACATCCGCGAGACCGACGCCATCTGCGAGGTCGTGCGCTACTTTAAGGACCCCAACGTTATGCGCGAGGTGGGCCGCACGGGCGAGTTCGTCGATCCCGCCGGCGATGCCGACACTATCATGACCGAGCTCATCTTGGCCGACATGGGCACGCTCGAGAAGCAGCTGCCCAAGCTCGAGAAGGAGGCCAAGCGCGACAAGGAGCTCATGCCCAAGTTCGAGGTGGCCAAGCGTCTGCTTGCCTGGCTCAACGAGGGCAAGCGCGCCGCATCCATGGAGATGACCGACGAGGAGCGCGCCGCTGCCAAGGGCCTGTTCTTGCTCACCATGAAGCCCATTCTGTATGTGGCCAACGTAGACGAGGATATGCTCAACGAGGACCTGGCGCCCATCGACGGTGTCAAGCCGTTGCCCATCTGCGCCAAAATCGAGGCCGAGCTTTCCGAGCTCGATTCCGAGGACGCCGCCGACTACCTGGAGAGCCTGGGCCTGGAGCAGCCCGGTCTGGACGTGCTCGCGCAGGCCGCCTACAAGCTGCTTGGCCTGCAGTCGTTCTTTACGGCTGGCGAGATGGAGGTCAAGGCCTGGACGGTGCGTCAGGGCGCGACCGCCCCGCAGGCCGCCGGTGTCATCCACACCGACTTTGAGCGCGGCTTTATTAAGGCCGAGGTCATTGGCTACGACGACTACATCGAGCTCGGTGGCGAGCAGGGCGCCAAGGCTGCCGGCAAGCTGCGTATTGAGGGCAAGGACTATGTCATGGCCGATGGCGACGTCGTGCACTTCCGCTTTAACGTATAAGGACGACGCATATGTTTAAATATGGCAAAAAAGCTGGCTACATGGGTATTGCGCTGCTCGTACTTGCGGTGATTCCGCTGGTGGTCGCAGCGTGTGTTATCCCCAACATTGGTCCCGAGGTAGCAACAAAGTTTAATGCTGCCGGCGAGGCGACGCGCTGGGGCAAGAGCTACGAGTTGCTGGCGCTGCCGGTGCTCAACTTGCTGCTGAGCGTGGCGACGTACTTTACGGCGGGACGCCAGGCAAAGAACAATGAGGAATCCGCCGCCATGGCGCGCATCGTGTGCGAGCGCTACCTGCGAAACGGCTGCATCACGGGTGTGTTTCTCAACGTAATCAACGTCTACTTTATGTATTCGGCGATTACCGGTATGGGCTTTGGCCTGGGCTTTTAGCTTGCGCCTTTAGGCAACGAGCCTGCAAGCATATTCGATGGCTGCTGCGAGGCCGCCGCTCGATCGTGGTTGAAAGACTACATCGGCGGCGGCCTCGTTTTCGTATCCGGCACCGCGGAGGCAGAGCGCGATACCGGCTTCTAAAAGGAGCGGCAGGCCGCGTTGACTGGTTGCGATTACGGCAGCCTGATTGAGCGAGCAACTGTGCGCTTGGCATTGGATGGCAAGTTCACCTTGCGCCGGGCAAGGGACCAGAACAGCGGCGACTCGACTTGATAGCAATGCGAATGCTGTGCGCTCATCGGGCGAAAGACATTCTGCTTCAACGACGACGAGCTTGGGCGGTGCGCTGTTTGTGCGAAGCGTGGCTCGGTACATGCGGACCGAAGAACCCGACATAGAAAACTCCTGTGTATTCGGCAAAACGTAAACTATAGTTTACGTTTATATTCGGCTCCATTTCAAACTCGTCTGCATGGACGAACGTGCGAAACAGATTCTTGGCAGGCGGGTCGAAGAGACACGCAGAGACCTTGGTATCTCCAAGGTTGATTTTTGTGTGGCGACAGGAATCAGCCGACCCTACCTCGACCGAATCGAAGATGGGACGGCAAATTTCACGCTCAAGGTTCTATTTAAGATCGCGCCCGCACTTGGCATGACGGTGTCAGAGCTTCTCGAGGGTATCGAATAGGGGATACCCGTCGACAACTGAATTACGCCATCGGGATGCGGTCGTGGTTGACTTGGCTGTAGAACAGGCGCTGAATCTCGGCCGCATCACGTGACTGGCCGAGCGCCCACATGGTTTTGGCCACGAGCGTCTCGGTGGTCATATCGTCGCCGCGCAAAATACCCGGATGATCGGCGTAAGCTCGGCCGACCTCATAAACACCCAGGTCAAGGCCCTCCTCGGGGACCTGTGTGGTCATAACGACAGTACGGCCCGAATCGACCCAGCGGAAAATTGTCTCTTGGAATGACTCGCCGGACTCGCCAAACTCGGGGATACCGCCAATGCCAAAGGTCTCCAAAATCACGGCGTCGTAGCTGTCGGCAAGGGCGTCGAGGATGCCCGGGTTTACGCCGGGCGTAAGCTTGAGTACAAATACGCGCGGGTCAATGCTGCCGTAGAAACGGACTGGGCTCTCATTCTGGTGGGTGCCGTGGAGCCCATTGCGCACGATGCGGTCGTTGCGGATGTAGGCGATGGGCGGATAGTTGACGCTAATAAACGCGTTAAAGCTCATGGTGCGCTGCTTGCGGGCGCGCGTACCGGCAATGGCTACGCCGCCAAACACGATCGAAACATCGTGCGAATGCTCGTCGAGCGCATAGAGCAGGCTCTGGTACAGGTTGAGCTTGGCGTCGGTAAAGGGATTGCCCATGGGCTTTTGCGAGCCGGTGAGCACGATGGGCTTGGGGCTGTCCTGGATCAGATATGAAAGTGCTGCCGCGGTGTAGCTCATGGTGTCGGTGCCGTGAAGGACTACGAAGCCGTCGTGATCGGCATAGCCTTCGACGATGACGTCGCGGATGCGCATCCAGTCGCTCGGGCGCATATTGGTGCTATCGATGTTCATGGGCTGCACCACGTCGAGCTCGCAGAGCCCCGAGATCTCGGGGACGCTCTGGGCGAGCTCCTCACCGGTCAGGGCGGGGGAGAGGCCGTTGCCGTCCTCGGTCGATGCGATGGTGCCGCCCGTGGCGATGAGAAGGATGCGCTTCATGCTGGTATTCCTATCGTTTTGCCGCCGCAAGGGCGGAGTCGTTCGGCAGTATTGTGGCACAGGGCGTCGAATGTTCAAACGTATTACATCATCTGTGACGTTTAGTAACATTTCATCGCCACCAAAAAGGGTGCAGGTCGTGCGTTTGCCGTGCGCTGATGGCTGCGAGGGACGAGAAACCCCATATAACGTGTACACTATGAAAGTTAATTTCGTTCATTCGCGCGGGTGGGCACCGGCTCCCCGCTAACAAGAGGGGGAACCATGGATCAAAAGGCTTCCGCAAAGGTCCTCGTACTCGACTTTGGTGCGCAGTACGGTCAGCTCATTGCCCGTCGCGTCCGCGACCTCAACGTGTATTCCGAGATTGTCCCCTGCGACATCTCGGCCGATGAGATTCGCGAGATGAACGCCTCTGCGCTCATCCTTTCCGGCGGCCCGGCTTCCGTGTATGCCGAGGACGCTCCGTCCATCGATCCTGCCATCTTTGACCTGGGCCTTCCCGTCCTGGGCTTTTGCTACGGCCATCAGATCACGGCCGTGACGCTCGGCGGCAAGGTCGGCCACTCCGAGGTGGGCGAGTACGGCCGCGCCACCATCACTCGCACGGCCGGCGCCAAGCTCTTTAACTCCACGCCTATGGAGCAGACCGTGTGGATGAGCCACCGCGACGCCGTGTCCGAGGTGCCCGAGGGCTTTACCGTTACCGCCAGCACCGACGTATGCCCGGTTGCCGCCATGGAGTGCGTCGAGCGCAAGATCTTCACCACGCAGTTCCACCCCGAGGTCAAGCACTCCGAGTACGGTCAGCAGCTGCTGAGCAACTTCCTGTTTGAGATCTGCGGCCTGGAGCCCAACTGGAGCATGGACAACCTGGTCGAGACCATGACGGCCGAGTTTCGCGAGAAGGTCGGTGGCGATCGCGTGATTCTGGCCCTGTCCGGCGGCGTCGACTCCTCCGTTGTGGCTGCCCTGGGCGCTCGTGCTGTGGGCAAGCAGATGACCTGCGTGTTCATCAACCACGGTCTGCTGCGCAAGGGCGAGCCCGAGCAGGTGGAGGAGGTCTTCACCAAGCAGTTTGACGTCGACTTTATCCATGTCCACGCCGAGGACCGCTATGCCGAGCTTCTGGCCGGTGTGACCGAGCCCGAGGAGAAGCGTCGCATCATCGGCACGCAGTTCTGGAAAGAGTTCTTCGCGGTCGCCCAGCAGCTCGAGTGCGATGGCAAGCCGGTCAAGTACCTGGCTCAGGGCACCATTTACCCCGACATCATCGAGTCCGGCGCGCGCAAGACGGGCGGCAAGACGGCCACCATCAAGAGCCACCACAACCTGATCCCGTTCCCCGAGGGCGTGCACTTCGACCTCATCGAGCCGCTCGACCACTTCTTTAAGGACGAGGTCCGCGCGCTTGGTCTGGCGCTCGGTCTGCCGGGTCACATCGTGTTCCGTCAGCCTTTCCCGGGCCCGGGTCTGGCTATCCGCATCATCGGTGCGGTCGATAAGGAGAAGCTCGAGATTCTCAAGAACGCCGACGCCATCGTGCGCGAGGAGCTCGACGCCTACAACCAGCGTCTGTTTGAGCAGACCGGCGAGCGCAACTCCGAGCACAGCTGCTGGCAGTACTTTGCGGTTCTGCCCGACATTAAGTCCGTTGGCGTTATGGGCGACGAGCGCACCTACCAGCGCCCGATCATCCTGCGCGCCGTCGAGTCCAGCGATGCCATGACCGCTGACTGGGCCAAGCTGCCCTACGACGTCCTGGCCCGTATCTCCGGCCGCATCGTTGCCGAGGTTCCCGGTGCCAACCGCGTGTGCTACGACATCACGTCCAAGCCGCCGGCGACCATCGAGTGGGAGTAGGCTGATAGGGTTTTGACCTGCATTTTTGAGTGCCGCACTGTGCCGCTGAGTTTCGTTTCGTACGAGAGTCATGGCAAAGCCGCCAGCGATGTTGGTGAGTAAATACGATAACCGAGCCTCCGTTCCCGCGTTGGGACGGAGGCTTTTTCTTTGTCGTTTTACTCCCTTTCACCTGCGATTTCGCAATTTACTCCCCCGTGTTTCAAGACGGCAAGGCACGGTGCGGCATTCGGAGGAACGGGAGTAAGGATTCATCCCAAGTGAGTAGACGCGCGATTTTTGTCTCCGAGAGCCAAACGGGGCCGTTTCGGGGCCTGTGAAACTCAAATCGAACTCAATAGGCTTTTCGGCGGTCTTCTCACAGCGTTTTCCCAGGTGGTTAATGGGGAGTAAAGAATCTCGCCGCCTCAATGAAAACGGGAGTAACCAGGGGAAATGCCGCGGCGTACTGCCGCGTGCCGCCGTGTAAGCCACCGCGTCATTTACTCCCCAGGTGCGCCGGAAATGCCTTGGCATGCAATGGGGAGTAAAAACTCAGCTTACGCAGGCCCGAGCGGCGCTCGCCGCCTGGTCCACCGTCCTGATTCGGTTGCGTTGATCGCGAAATGCGGAGAGCCGCTACAGCGAGGCTTTCCAGTCCTCGTATTCGTCGGCGTCGATCTTGCCGTTTTCGAGCTGCGCGCGCTTCTCTGCCCACAGTTCGATCGCCATCGCGGCTTTGGGCGCGTGCGGCGCCTTGGGGTTCAGGGAGAGGCCCGTGCCGTCGGCTGCGGGCACGATGCCGAAGGAGTCCTCGAGCCGCACGAGCAGCGCCATGAGGTCGCCCGCAGTCTCGACGCCGTAATCCTTGAGGGCGTTGACGGACACGCCGAGCGCCGCGGAGATGGACTCGAGCAGCTCGGGCTTCACGGCGCGGATGCCGCTCTCGTAGTGGCGCACGGCCCCCTCGGTCAGGCCGACCGCCTCGGCGAGCTGCGCCTGCGTCATGCCGCGCGACTTGCGGTACCGCCTTATGTTCTCGCCTACGGACATGAGCCCTCCTCCTGGAATTACGTACCAGCACATCTTATCAGCGTACGCAAATGTACGCAATTCTATTGACAGTACAGATATGTACGTTTACTCTGAATCTGTGAAACGTACGTATCCGTACGCCATTGATTGGAGGAGCCATGGACGAGAAGGTGGCGAAGACGCCGAGGCCGCACATGCTGGACGCCGACGAGGTCGCGGAGCTGCTGAGGATCAAGAAAGGCAGCGCCTACGAGGTGATCAGGAAGATAAACGCCGAGCAGGAGGCGCGCGGGCGCGTGGTCATCCGCGGGCGCGTTCGAAGCGACGTCTTCGACGCCCTGTACTTCCCGGAGGTGGACTGACATGCCCGTGTACAAGGACGACGGCAACGGCACGTTCTACGTGCAGTGCTACTACCGCGACGCCCGCGGCTCGAAGCGCCACAAGACGAAGCGCGGCTTCTCCTCCGAGGTGGAGGCCGCAGTGTGGGAGAGCCAGTTCAAGAGCCTTAACGGCGGGGCCATGGACATGACGTTCTCCGAGTTCGTCGAGGTGTACGCCTCCGAGGTGAAGCCGCGCATACGCGAGCACACGTGGATCACCAAGGAGTACATCATCAACGACAAGCTCGTGCCGTTCTTCGGGGACATGCGCATGTGCGACGTGAGGCCGATCGACGTCATCAGGTGGCAAAACGAGCTCACCGAGCACCGGGACGCCGACGGGAAGCCCTGGGCACCGACGTACCTGCGCACAGTGAACAACCAGCTCAACGCCATCTTCAACCACGCCGAGCGCTACTACGGCCTCAGCGACAACCCGGTGCGCAGGGTCGACAAGATAGGCTCGAAGAAGGGCGGCGAGATGCAGTTCTGGACCAAGGACGAGTACCTGAGGTTCAGCGAGGCCGTCATGGACAAGCCTCTCTCATTCCACGCCTTCGAGCTGCTTTACTGGACGGGCATACGCTGCGGCGAGCTCCTGGCGCTCACGCCGTCCGACTTCATGCTGGAGAGCTCGCGGCTGCGCATCAACAAGTCGTACCAGAGCCTCAACGGCGTTGACACCGTGACCGACCCCAAGACGCCCAAGTCCGTGCGCACGATCGTCATGCCCGCCTTCCTGCGCGACGAGATGGCGGACTTCATCGAGATGCGCGACGACGTCGCCCCCGACGAGCGCCTGTTCGCCGTGACCAAGCACTTCCTGGCCCACGAGATGGAGCGCGGGTGCAAGGCGTCGGGCGTGAAGCGCATCCGCATACACGACATACGCCACAGCCATGTGAGCCTGCTGATAGAGATGGGCTTCTCCGCGCTGGCCATCGCCGAGCGCATGGGCCACGAGGCGGTGGACATCACCTACCGCTACGCGCACCTGTTCCCCACGAAGCAGGACGAGATGGCCGCCGCGCTCGACGGGGCGAGGGGGTAAGAAGGATGCCGTGCGAGAACAGCGCCCGCAAGCGCAGCAAGACGATGGCGTTCCGCTGCACGCCCGAGGAGCGCAAGCTCATATGCGAGATGGCAGCCTGGAGCGGCATGAACAGGCAGGACTACATCATCGCCAAGCTCACCGATACCCAGGTCGAGGTGAGGCCCTCCGTGAGCGTGCAGAAGGCACTGAGGGACTCGATGGCGGAATTGGCCAAGGAGGTGCGGCTGGCGGCCTCCTACGGCGAGCTGAGCGAGTCCCTGCAACAGAGAATTGAGCACGTGATGAGGTTCTTCCTAGCGCTCGGCGAGCCTCTTGACGCGCCGACGGAAGAGACATCGCCACGAACTACGTTTTTGGAAGAGCCGGTTCCATCCGTCATCGATGCGGGTTCCGACACCGCAAGCATCTTCGAGATGGGACGCAGGTAGGGCCTAGCGCCAGACCTCCAACGCCTTGTCCGCAAGCCATTCGGCGCGATCGGCGATATCGCCCTCGTTCCAAGACTCCTTCTCTAGGGCGCCGGCCATGGTCGCAAGGCCGGCGGCGCAGAGGGCAAGGCCGTCCTTGTATCCCTTTCCCTGCTTCTTGGTGGGCCAATCGGCATCGCGGATGGAGGCGTTGAGCGAATGCGTGATGATGGCGAGGTTGCCGAGCGTGAGGAGCTTCCGGTCCCTTCGCGTGGCAGCCTCATCGTCGAGGGCTCCCCATTTGTTGCGCCACTTCTTGGGCATCATGTGCTCGAGGGTGTACTGGTTGAACCCGAGCAGGGCCGTGCTGCTCATGCCCGGACGAATGGCGCTTTCCAGCAGATAGAGGACGCCCTTGGACTGGAGGTTGTACAGACACGATTCCTCGAATGCCGCTCGAACCTCGGCGTCGCCGGGCATGTACGTCGTCGCCTCGTCATTGGCTTCGAGAGCCTTCCTCAGCGCCTCCGCGTCCTTCACCTCGTTCAAGATCAGCGAGGTGAACAGCCTGTTGTAGTTCTTCGTGGTCGCCTGAACCAGCATTCGGCGGACGATGTAGCTCTCAAGCAGGGTGTAGATCTTAGATTCCTCGCTCGAAGACTCCGCGTTCTTTCGAACGTAGAGCACGTACGGGATGAGCGTCGAGTTCTTGAGGCCGAATATCAGCACGTTCAGGCGCTCGACGCCGGAAGCGGAGGGGATGTCCGCGTCGCAGTAGCCAGGGTCGAACGTGGACTCGAACGCCTCGGCATACGCCTTCATGTTGTCGAGAATCTCGACCTTGTCGCCGTTGCAGTACCTGCCGATGAAATCCTTGTAGGACTGGAAGAGGTTCGAAGTACGCGAATAGAAGAGCTTGTCCTCGGTCGTGACGCCACGCCTCTTGTCCTGGACCAGAATCTGGAGGAACGCGTCGAAGAAGAGGTCGACGAGCGTGCGCTTGATGCGCCCGGTAACGATCTCCTGCTCCCAATACTCCCTCTTCTCAGCCGTGGGCTCGAAGACGTCTTCCCAGCACTCCTTGAACGCCTGCTCGTTCTCGCGGTTGAAGAAGTAGTTCTTAAGGAGCTCCGCCGTCGTCAGGCGCACCCCGAGCGAGTTGATGGTGTCGAATATCTGCTGCTCGTCCTCGCCCTCGGTAAGATCGATGCAGACGAACTGGACGTTCGACTTGATCGTGTTCCTGTCGACCTTCTCCGGGTCGATATTCTTGAGGAAGTAGTTGTAGGCAAGGACGATGGCCGAGGAGCCCTCGAGGGGTTCGCAGCCCGTGGCGCTGACGACCTTTTCGAAATCCTGCCGGTCGTACTTGCCGTGCCGCAAGGCGACATCGCCGGTCTCCAGGACGAAATCTCGCTCAAACAAATTGTTGGTGCCGTTTTTTGCACAGAGTGCCTTGAAGAAGATGACCATGGTCGTGAGTCGCTGCTGGCCGTCGATGACGGTGCGAACCTCGGAGACCTCGGACCAGGTGTTGCCGGAGGAGGCCTGCTTCAGGATGATGGAGCCCAGGAAATAGGGCCGCTTCGAGGCCGTGACGAACTCCATGTCGCCGAGGAAACGCTCCCATTGCTCTTCTCCCCAGACGTACGCCCTTTGGTAAAAAGGTATTTCGAGCAGGCGCGATCCGTTGAACACGCCGCTTATCGTTGCTTTTCCTGCATCCATCCTTAAAGCCCTATCTATCCTTTGCGGTTATTGCTGGCGGGGTCAATTTTATCAATACGCTGCTTGACCCTTTAATGTTCCCGGTCCTTGCCGTCTTCTCCCCAGAAGGTGCTCGAAGATGATGCGCAGGTCCTCGTCATCAAGGCAGCCGCCCTCGAGGCAGCCACGGTCGATGGTATCGATCATCGTCTGCCCCTTCTTCTTCGAGCGGTCGTAGATCACTGTGTCGAGGGATAGCTCCCTGCCGTCGCGCGTGAACATCTCGTGCATGAATTCGGCACTGTTCGCTTGACTTCAATCGCGTACCGCGTGCTCGAGCGGGCCGCTTCCCCTCGATATGGCGACATCCCAATGCTCGCAGTTAAGCAGAAGAAGTCGGTTCATGAACTCGACGCCCGAAAAACCGAGTCTCGCAAACGGCGGAAATAGAGGGTCATCTGAAAAGACCGCAGCATACTCACTGCTCAACGGCATATACGCGAGATGAAAATCGTACGAGTCGTCCTCGGGCCCGATGATGAACATAGGCATCGACGTCGTAACGAACCCTGAGCCGACGGGTGCCCTAAGGATGGAGAAGCTCTTCTCAAAAAAAGCCTTTCGAATACGGTTAACTGGCACAATATCATCGTTGGAGAAGAGCATGGTTGCGGCGGCGGCAAGCTCGACCACCGCTTGGGAATCCCCGCGCCAATCCGACCAATCGAGCAAGCCGAGCTCATAGGGTGTCAGATGAACGTTTCTGAGCAGCTCTTCGGCAGTCTCGCGTGACCATTTCTTGTCGACGCGCATACTGATAGGGTGCCGGACGATGATATTTGCTGCCAGCTCGCAAACGGCGGCTTTCCCATCAGAATACCCTTCGTCTTCGCACTGGTCTTCTTTCTGGCGTTCCAAAAAGCGATCGTAAAGCGGCGCGATGCGGCTCTCGAGCTCAGATAGCTTAACCTCGATGAGGTTCTGCGCATAGAATCTGTCTGTCGCATCGCCTGTCGCATCGGCATGCTCGACCTCATAAAGATCGCGCATGCTGCAAAGGTTCTCGCAATTCGTGCGGAAGAAGGAGCCCTTCTGTCTGCTGTAGGCATGAAGCTGCCCGGAGGAATCCGCGAAATGGCGCAGGTAGAACCGCGGCACCCAGTGCTGCTTTCGCGTCATCTTTCCGGGCAGCTTCGACATCCTAAGCCTTCACCGCCTCGTATTGGTAGGTCGTGCGCACGTTGTAATGGAAGTCGTTTCCGAGGTCCAGCGCCTCGAAGTGCTTCTTGGCGCAGCCGATCTTGATCTTCTCCGCGTCGCGCAGGGCGGGCTCGCCGTTCTTGCCGCCCTTGGTCTCGGTCACGAAGTACACGCGGCGCTCGCCGTCGGCCTCCTCGACGTACGCCCAGTCGGGGTTGTAACTGCCGAGCGGCGTGTCGATCTTGAACGCCGAGGGCAATTTCGCGAACACGAGAACCTCCTCCTGCTTGTCTAGAGCCTCGGCAAAGGAGCGCTCGACCCCCGCCGAGTCGTAGACCACGTAGTTGTACAGGCTCTTGCTCGTCATGTCCGGCTTCCACGCGTTCTGCCCAAGGTAGGCCGTGTAGTCGTCAAGCTCGAGGTCGCGCATGGTGTACCACTCGTCCTCGGGAAGGCGCACGTACTTGATGCCCTGGGCGATGAGGTCGTTCTTCACGCGGTTGATCTTGTCGCCGACCTGCGCGAGGAAGGTCGCGGGGTCGATCTCGAACTCGTCGAGGCGGCTGCAGCCCTCGAGGATCGCCTTGATGGTGCCGCGGGTGAGCCCGACGGCGTCCTGCAGCTCTGCGATCGGGTCGGGAAGGTCGTATTTCACCTTTCCCGAAACGGACACCACGGAGGTGCCCGTGCCCTCGGCGCTCACGCCCGCGTCGTCGATGCCCAGCGAGGCACGCTCGCTCGTCACCTGGGGCGGGCGCACGGCGAGCATGCCGTCGACAGCTTCGATGGCATGTTCGATGAGCTTGCCGGAGTCGACCTCGACCTGGAAGCGCGTGCGCTGGCGGATGCGGTCCCACAGGGCCTGGAACGCAGGGTCGAGCGTGACGTCCTTCTGCAGCTCGACCGAGACCTCCTTGGCCTTGTCACGGATCTGGACCCTCTGGGACTTGTGGATGATGATCGCCTCGACCTGCTCCTTGGCAGGCTCGAGCTCGGCGGGGAGCTCGACCTTGCCCTCCTCGGCGGCCGCCTGAGCTGTGTCAAGATTTCGGACAGAATTCGCCGTCCCTTTTCTAGGCGGCCATCCTCCTCTTGCGGGCTTGCTGTTTGGCGGCGGCCTCGGGCGGCTTCGTCCTCTCGAAGAATTCGTCCATCGCCACGCCCGGGATCCTGTACCCGATCGACGAGTGGGGGCGGTGGCGGTTGTACCGGTACTCGATGAAGCGGATCACGGCGTTGCGCGCCTCCTCCCGCGTCCGCCACCTCCGGAGGCTGTACATGTTGTTCTTGAGCGTCGCGAAGAACGACTCGGCGACGGCGTTGTCGTGGCAGCTGCCTGTGCGTCCGACGGACAGCCTGACCCCGTGCTCCTCGGCCCAGCGGGCCAGGAGCCTGGATGTGTACTGCGAGCCCCTGTCGCTGTGGAAGATGGCGTTCTCTGCTACGTAGCCGCGCCGCCTGGCGCGCTCCAGCGCCTCGACCGCGATGTCGGCGGTCATGCGCTCGGAGATCGCCCAGCCGACCACCATGCGCGTGCACAGGTCTATCACGGTGGCCAGGTAGAGCCACCCCTCGCCGGTGCGCAGGTAGGTGATGTCGCCCACCAGCTTGTAGGTGGGCACCGGGCTCGTGAAGTCGCGCCTCACCAGGTCGGGCCTGGCGGGCGCGTTCTCGTCGGGGACCGTCGTGCGCTTCTTGGTGTTGGGGGCGACGCCGCGTATGCCCAGCTCGCGCATGAGCTTGCGCACCCGGTAGAGGGTCGCGCCCGCGAACTCGGCGGGCAGGAACGCGCGGACGAACCTGGCCCCGAAGGTCCGGTCGGACTCAAGCCAGACGCGCCTCACCGCCTCCCTGGGGCCGGCCCACGGGTCGTCGGGCTCGCCCCTGGCCAGCCAGCTGTAGAAGCCCGAGCGCGACACCTTGAGCACGCGGGCCATCATGGTGACCGGGTAATGCGCCTTCTCCGCCCTCATCAGGCGGTACTTGGCTACTTTGCCTGGTTGGCGGCGAAGAAGGCGCTCGCTTTTTTCAGGAACTCGTTCTCCTGCTCGAGCTCGCGGACGCGCCTGCGCAGCTCTCTGACCTCGGCGGACTCCTTCCCTGCGGGGGGCTTCCCGTCGAGCTCGTCGCGGCGGGCCCTGACCCAGTGCTGCAGCGTCTTGCGGTGGACGCCGAGCTCCTCGGCGACCTGGGCTGCGGGCTTGCCGGTCGATATGACGTAGTCGGCGCACTCGAGCCTGTACTCGTCGGTGTAGGTGCTTGCGTTCGGCATGCTGTCCTCCTCGTTTTTCTCGGCCGAATCCAATGTTACACGGAAGGGAGCGGCGATCCGTGTCCGATAAAACGATACAGCTCAGCTCTCGGTGTCGACCACGTCGCAGCCCAGGAAGTGCTTGCGCCCGTCGGCGCCC
>OMGL01000738.1_pt1 | contig 23784 bp, 20 predicted proteins | sample 1645831 | NCBI WGS metagenome assembly OMGL01 (sample SAMN00849301, study PRJEB25192) | human gut metagenome | reverse complement strand
CTGAAATGATTTTTGTCCGCAAGTCTGTCCAGCCGCAATATTCGGATGCCACTGATCTGGTTTTATAATATAAATCGTCTCTGTTTCAGAAGATTCGTCATCTTTTGTTACTGATACATTATTAAATTGTTCCCCTGTAACAGCGCCCTTTTTAAAATGCATTTTTAAATACCAGTTTGTCATTTCCTGATCACTATCATTTACAACGTTAAAATCATATTGCGCTGTCGGAGCGTTCGCATTTCCCCATAAATTAGTCCTTTGCAATGTTACATAACAAAGTTTCGTTGTATTACCCGCGGAAGAATCCGTTGCCGTATCGGTAGATCCACTCTGTCCAGGCTCCGTAATCATGTTCTGGTTATACCCATTCGTATTGATGATGTTCGCGCCAATCACACCACCGACAAAATATTTGCCGCTGATGTTCTGTGTGCTTACATATAATTGTTTCGCACTTCCGTCTGCCTTCTGCAACATCAAAATCGACGCATTGCAGCCGGCAAGTCCGCCGACATAGCTTCCTTTATCTGTATCTCCATTTATACTTCCAGCCGTCACAGCGTAGTTTGTAACTTCCGCGCCACTATCATTATAACCAACGATACCACCAACATAGTTTTTACCGACGATGCGTACATTGTTATCTTTTCTTGCTTCTGCTTTGATCACACCATGATTGTAACCAGTGATTCCTCCAACATAATCAGCTGCATGGGAAACCGGATATTCCCCAGCAACAGTCACTGCACCCGATGTATCAAGATTTTCAAGCAGAGAACCTGTATTATAACCACTGATACCTCCTGCATACATACCGGTTGCATAGACAACGCCTGTATTCTGCCAATTTGAAACGGTATTTTTCGAATTCACGGTATCGGATACTACAATTGGACTTGCGCCCTTTTCAACCAATACCAAAGTATCTCCGCTACTATTTCCTGTATCTTCCTGTGTTTTTGTCAGATCTATATCTGCATTCGCGCCAATCACACCACCGACATAGGAACAGCCAATGACATAGTTGTCATTTCTGCCATTTGTATTCGTATCGTCCGTACCCGAAAGCTCCGCAGAACCAGTTGCATAGCCGACGATACCGCCGACATAATCATGTCCAAATACATAGCTGTGCTTGCCATTATCCAATTCTGCACACACACCCTGAAGCGTACTAAAATAACTGTAACCGGTAATACCACCGACATACGTTCCAGCCACCTTGTCCGCATAAGTTGCAAATGCCGTTCCATCCTGATTTCCAAGGAATGCCTGTAAATCTTTTCTCGAATAAAACGGTGTACTGTTGCTGTTTTTGATTGTAATATTTACAAGGGCTGATGTATCATCTGTATGATTTGCCGCATACTCGTTTACACAGCTTCCCGCTATACCACCGATGAATTTACTGTCCTTTTTATCTTCGCCATCCTTCACGACCGCATATACGGCACCTGTATTCTCACAATCTTCCAATGTGATGGCAGTTGACCGATTCTTCTCTGTCCGAAGCTCGCCGACAACACCTCCCACATGTGAAAGTCCAGTTACCTTTGCAGCATTGGAAAGCTCCTTCCATGTGACTGCAGACACAACCGAATCCGAATCCGCAATCAGTGTTCCGGTAATACCACCGACATAAGACTTTCCTTTTACAAAACTGGCTGTTTCTGCGTCTACATCATCATTTACGACTTCGAGATTTTCTAAGATTCCCGCCGTCTCTCCAGTCAGATTCTTACCATACACCGTGATTCCGGCAAAAGAGCCAACATAATCGCCCGGAGACGTTATCTGTACTTCATCCAGTTTCAGATTTCCGATAGTTCCATAATTCGTGGCAAATAAACCAACCGGCTTTTTCTCATCATCCGCTTTACCAGTATCCGTGTCTGTATACAACCTACACAGGGCATTTCCTGCCTGAGACATAGTAAGTCCCTTGATCGTATACGACTCACCATCTGTATTCTTACCATCCAGAGAATCTTCCGCACGAAGCTGCTTCATCGAGATAAAGGATTCTGCCAGACTTTCTGTCGCATCATTTAAATTGATATTGATATCATTTCCATTTGTATTATAAAACGCCCCTGACGCCACAAATTTCGTCCAATCGATATCTTCCGACAACTGGAAGTGACAGGCTAACGTTTTCTTTGTATCCTGCTCATAATGCGCACTGCTCAGGCGCAGTTCATCCACAGACTTCTCAGTATTCGCTGTAATATCTGTCACGTAACGCATATTATAAAGATGTCTTGCATTTGCAATCGAATAATTGTAATTTACAACCTTCTTTGTGGCATCCGTATTGTTATTTTCCTCGGCAAAATAAACATACGACTGGTTACTCTGCCGCTCTGTTGTTGTATCATATGCAGCACCATACCCCTTGATCGAGCATTTGATCTTATTTGCATCCAGACCAAACCGATGGAATGTATAGGTTGACTTGAACTTAAAGTTTGCATTGGCAACCTTATCTGCTTTCAATGTGTCCCGTAAAATTGACAAATTCATCTCATAGCTGGCAGATGTCGCCTGAAAATCCGCTGCATCCAATACGACACGGATCGTTCCATCCGTATCGCTCCATGCAAGGACTGGGAACTCCCCAAGCTCCTGCGCACTCCAAGTTCCAGTCTCATCTTTCACATACCGTGTGATTGCACAGTTCTGTGCCTGCCGGTTTGCATAATTCTTGATCTTTGCTCCGTTTAATGTGAACTTCATAACCGGAACACCATCTGCCATATTCTCACTGGTACAGAAATCAGAATCTACATCATAGACGGTAATGTCATAATTCATCTTCTGTGCGGCATTTGCCGGCTTGCTGACCTTGAACGACAGATTTAACGTATCTTCATTATTTAATTTCACTTCATCAATGGACGGCTTTTCCTTTGTACCCTTCAGCGCCGTCGACAATGTATCCACACCATAGTACCCGATCATACGGTCTTTCCGGTAAGAATCATACCGGGTGGCAATGTTAACCGAACCCCGAAGGGAATCATTGTCATTATCATACTCGAAAATTTCTACCTCATCTCCATTTGACTTGGCAGAATAAAGGACAGAAAATACCTGTCCATCCTCTAAGGAAAACTCGACGCAGATCGCGTCATTTAAGATAGACGTATCATACAGATACCCCTCTAAAAGCTGATATACGATTGGTGCTGTCGGGCTTGTCGTATCTTTTCCTGCCGCATACAGACTGTAATCGCCCTTATTTGCACGCACAGAAACAAGCGTACCCTTATTTACCGTTACCCAAACGGAATCATCACTGTACGCCTGTCCTTCTTCGTAATATATCGAATCCAGCTTCACCTCGGCTGGACTAAAATTTTTCGTCTGCTTTGCAAAATCTTCTAAGGTTCCATTTGCATTATATTCCGACAGCTGATTCTGCGCTGCCAAAAACATGGTCTCTGCATATTCGTTCGCCTGATTGAAGTCCGACCAGTCCTGCCATGCCATAAGTCCCATGACTGATATTGTGAGCAATATCGACAGCAACATCATCGTCACGATCATCTCAACAAGCGTGAAACCCCGATTGGATCTGCATCGTCTCTTTTGTGTCGATCTCATATTTATCACCTACTGTATAACACTATTCGCTTTATTATACAAATATATCGGAAAAAAGGCAAACTTTATCAAGTGATTTTTTTTGCATATTTTTGCCATTTCGGTGAAATTTGTGTGATATCTTACATAAATAGCTCCAGTATATACACCATCGCACACGAAACAAGTGACACCACGAACATGCTTGTCCTGCGCCATGCAAGGATCAGTGCCACGACAAATCCGATGCCTGCTGCCACCATACTGTTGCTCGCTGTGAGAATCGCCGGAAATGTCATAACCGCAAGCGTCACATACGGCACATAGAATAAAAACGACCGCACCGTCTTGTTCTTGATCTCTTTCTTGATCAATGTAAGCGGCAGAACACGGATCAGATACGTAACTGCTGCCATCACAAGGATATACAGATAAATATTATGCTTCATGGTCCGCCTCCTCTTCTTCCTTTTCCTCATCCGGAAGCGGGAACAGCACAGCTGCCACCCCGGAGATCACAACAGTCAAAATAATCACCTTCATACCGGAAGAAACATTCTTAATCACCGGTATCTTCGTGAAAAGGAAGCTCGCCGCCATCGCGATGATCACAAGCCCGCGGATTACCTTATTGTCTCTGGCAGGTGGGATAATAATTGCTAAGAACATACCATATAGCGCGACGGAAAGCGCACTAACCACACCGCCCGGCAGTACATTGCCAAGCACCACGCCGAGACAGGTGCCAATCGTCCATGCCGGAATCGCAATCGACATCGCGCCATACATGTAGCACGGATTTAATTTACCTTTTCTCGCAACGGAGATGCCGAAGATCTCATCGGTCACACCAAATCCAATAAAAAAGCGGTGTATGATTGAAAACTTCGGATCAAGCTTCTGTGTCAGTGCACACGACATCAGCATATATCGTAAGTTAATGACGAGCTGCATCAGTGCAAGCTCTGCATATCCTACGCCGCCGGCAATGGCTGTACCCGCCGATGTCGTATTCGTCAAGCTCATAATTGTAGCCGGAAGTACATGCACCCCCGCATTTCGCGCCGCAATCCCAAGTGTAAATGCGACCGCAAGATATCCAAGTGCGATTGGAATCGCATCCCGCATTCCATCGCAGTAATTCTTTCGATTTATATTTTCTACTCCACTCATTTTATCTCATCCATCACTTCTTCTAAAGTTCCGTGGTCTGTCCGCACACGGATATGGCAGGCACGCGCATAGACAGGCCCCCGCTCTTTCATCATCGCCTGGATCTTCGCATACGGATCATCGCACTGCAACAGCGGACGGTTCGTGCAATGCTTTACCCGCGCATAGGTCGTATCTGCATCTGCCATCAGGTAATATACTGTTCCGACCTCTTTCAGCAGATCGCTGTTCTCCTTGCGAAGCGGCAGTCCACCGCCCGTCGCGATCACGCAATGTGTCTTCTCCCGAAGTTTCCGGATGACATCCGTCTCCAAAGCACGGAAATATGCCTCTCCCTTCTTCTCGAAGATGTCCGGAATCGTCATTCCCTCCTGTGCCTCGATATAAAGGTCGGTATCAATAAACTCATATCCAAGCTTCTTGGCAAGTGCCTTTCCAACCGTTGTCTTACCGGCACCCATATAACCGATCAGGACAATATTATCTCCACGCTTCTTCCCATAGATTGCATCCTGCAATGCCAGATACACTTTATCGGTCAGTGTCTCAGACACCGTCAGATCATTCCACAATTCATATGCAAGAATGCCCTGATAGAGTAACATCTTCAAGCCATTTACCGCCGGCACGCCAAGCTTCGCCATCTCCTTTAAGAATGGCGTCTGTGCCGGATTGTAGATCAGATCCACGCCTGCCTTCGCCATCGCATAGAACGCATCGCCGAAATCAAACGGCATTCCGTCACCCTCATGCAGCCCGACCGAAGTACACTGGATCATCAGATATTTTCCATCCGGAATACTCTGATAATCCTCCGAAGCCACCGCCTGCACCACCGTCTTTCCTGTAAATGCATTCATGTCGTCCGCGATTGCCTGCGCACGTGCAAATGTCCGGTTTACAATATACACCTGCTTTACGCCGTAGCTGACACACATATACGCGACCGCACGTGCGGCACCACCTGCGCCAAGCATGATAACTGTCTCATCCTTTAATGCAATTCCTTCTGTCTCTAACGCTTTCGCCAGTCCCGGCATATCCGTGTTGTAGCCCTTATAGCCGCCCTCCACACGGACAAGTGTATTAACCGCGCCGATCGTCTTCGCGGCGATATCCACATCCACGAGACTCTCCATCACGTGCTGCTTGTGCGGCACGGTAATATTCAGTCCAAGCACGCCCTCGTCATACGCCAGCTTCACACAACGGGACAAATCCTCGTCCTCCACGCAGAATGGCACATACCGCTCTGACAGCCCCAGTGCATCGCTGAGCGTGTCATGGATGACCGGTGACAATGTATGTTTGATCGGATTTCCGAAGATTCCAAGCAGATGCTCTGCAGCGACATCCTCGTAACCCTGTATCGCATATTTCATGATTTCCATCGCCATTTTCCCCTGTTTCGTCTATAATTGTCTATAATCAGACATTTTCCTCAAATATAATACCATAAAAGTGAAAACCTGCAACCATTTAGATACATTTCTGATACATTTGTATCCTATAATATAAACAGTTCTTACACGCAGGCCCGACAATCAACAGGGATGCTGCACGAAAAACTACGAGGGGGAATTTCATATGAGACGCAAAACCATATTCTATAAAATGGTGATCGGTGCACTCCTGCTTTCCATCTTATCCGGATGTGGAAAGAAAGCGGGCGTCGATTATATTCAGGAGAACGATTCCAGACAGGATGCCGTTTCCGCATCCGACTTACATCTGAACTATTCCGTATCAAACGGACGCACGACCGTCAATGTCGACGCCGATGTGAACACCAGTCTGTCCACGCAGTCTGCTCCGGTTGCGACCGCCGTCCGGTGCGACTATACAAATGAAGATATCACACGCATTGCGGCTGCAATCTTCGATGAGGGAAGCTATAAATTATTCCTTCCATACAGCCGTCAGTCAAAGGAAAATATCACTGCTGCCTGCGATGCATTTGCAGAGACTTTTGCTACCTACGCGGATAAATCGGAGATTCCATATAATCTGTTGGCAGAATGTTCCTACGCACAAAATGTGAAAGCAAGCGGAATCTTTGATCCTATCGAGACAGATGGAACCATTCAATACTATCCAACCATCAAGCCAAGTGCAGACAGCGAGGAATTTTGCAACTTCTGTAATATCCGTGGCACGATAGACGGAAAGGACTATCAGCTTTCCTTCGTCCAGACGCGCAAGCACTGCATGCTTGTGTTGCACAAAGATTATAACGAAGAGCTTACCTATGGCTTGTTTAACCAATTATCCCCGATCCGTCCGGATATGCTCGAAACGCTTGCCGGCAGCGACAACATCTGCTCGTATTCCACGGAAGGTGCCTCAACGCTTGTCACCGATACGCTCTCCAGAATGGGAATCGATGATTATGTAATTACCGACGTATTTCCGACGCAGACCATCCAGACTGTCTACGATATTGACGACACTTATCAGGTATCAGCAAACTACAACAAAGAACCGGTTATTTCCTATGATTCCTATCTGGTCTACGGTGGGCGCAGCTTAGATGCGCTTACCCCTGTCTACACCACTGCAAACTTTCAACCAGAGCTGACTGATTATGAAAGCATGGATCAGGACGAAAACGGAACAATCTCCAATTATCAGGATTATATCTTCTATGGCTATGAATTCATCACCGCCAATGTCGGAAATGACGGTTTGAATTATCTGATCGTCGCCAATCCTATGAAGATTGAAACCATCGACGTCGATATGGCGAACACACTGGATTTCTCCCAGATTGATACGATTGCACAGGACTACATCAACAAACACACCTTTGATGAGACGGTGTATGACATAACAGATATCCGGTACGGACTGATCCGGGTATCCAACGAAGAGGATGATTCCTACCAGTTGCTCCCGGCATGGTATTATCTTGCAGAAGGAAGCGAGGAAAGCAAACCCTATTATTTCCCATCTGCCTACGTCATCATCAACGCCATCGACGGAAGTATCTACAATGACGAACTTGGCTACATCTATCAGCATAGAAACAAATCAGATTAACAGGAGGAAGATCTTATGAAGAAACGAATTGCAGGCATTCTCATATCCATCCTTGCATTATCCGCCCTGTCCGGGTGTGGAAAAGAGAAAGATATCTCATACGTGGATGAACCGGCAACGACAAGCGATGCTGCCACCGCTTCGGTTCTGCACCGGAATTATGAGGTCACAGACGGACTCCTGACATTTACGGTGGATGCCGATGTCGATACCAGTTTATCGGCACAAAGTTCCCCTGTGGTAAAAGTCTCCCGAAACGACTACACCAAGGATGATATGAAGCGGATTGCAGATGCCATCTTCGATGCTGGAAGCTACGCATTATTCCTGCCCTATGTCCTGCGCCCGGATGAGGAGGTCAAAAGTGCGTGTGCCGATATGCAGGAGAAAATCGCACAATATAACGACAGCGCAGACATTCCATACTCTTTGCTGCAGGAATACTATATCGCCCAGCAATGTATGGAGAATGACAACGTGGTCACCCCGATTCATACGGATGGTTCCCTGAAATGGTATCGTTTCACCTCCTCCGAAAATACGGATATTTATACAAATTTCTGCGTCATCAAAGGAACGATCAGCCAGAAGCCTTACTATCTGTCGTTTATACAGACGGATGTGTACTGTACAATGCTGCTCCACACGATCTACGAACCATATATCCAGTATCCGCAATACTACGACACCTACGCAAACCCTCTTTATGAGAATGAATCGTACTCCGATGAGTGTCAGTATTCTAAGGAAGAATCAAAAGCAATGGTGCTTGATACGCTTCAGACTATGGGAATCTCCGATTACACGATCACAGATGTACAGAAGGCGCAGACCATAAAGCCCGATTACGAGATAACGAAAGATGGGGAAATCATAGCCAGCGATTCTTCAAACGATGGATATTCCTATGATTCCTATCTGCTCTATGGCGGCAGAAATGTGGACGGTATCGCTCCTGTTCATACGGATTTCAATTTCTCCCGCGAACTAGTCTCCGGGACAATCGGTGAAAACAGCAGCTCCAACGATTCTTACACGAATGCCAGATATGGATACGAAGCCATCTTCGCGAATGTCGGAAATGATGGTATCAACTATCTGGTTATCCAGAATCCGATGAAAGTAGAGGAAGTCTTAGAGACAAATGCACAACTGCTCTCTTTCGATCAGATTGACGCAATCGCCAAAGATTACATCTCGAAGTTCGATGGGACGACTTTACCATTTTCTGCGGATAACACCTACAAAATCAAGGAGATTCAATATGGATTGATCCGGTTATTTGACGAAGAATCTGATTCCTATACGTATATTCCTGCGTGGTATTACATGATCGATGGGGAATCTCTTTCTTCCCCATTTTGTACATTTTCCCCATACGTCATAATCAGTGCCATCGACGGAAGCATCTATCATGATTATAACGGAAACATCAACTAAAGCGAAAGGAGAACGCATATGAAGAAACTATCCTGGATTTTAATTATTACACTTCTTGCATCCTGTCTCTCTGCCTGCGGCAGGAAAGAGACTGTCATCTATGAGGGAGATACCGCATCTACGTCCGATGCCACAGATAACCCTATCCGGAATCTCGATTACACCGTTCCGGGGGACAAAGGAACTCTGACTGTACAGGCACAGGTGGATACCTCGCTTGCCGAGAAATCAGCACCGGTTGCATCTTTATCCCGCGCTGACTTCACGGACGAAGACATCCAGACGTATGCAGACCTGATCTTCGACGAGGGAAGTTATTCTCTCTTTATGCCATATGATTTTCGTTCGATTGAGGACTTAACCTCCGCCTGCGGCGCATGGGAAGATACATTCAAAAGCTATGAGGATTTCTCTACGATCCCGGAATATATGATTGCAGAATATTACGATGCAACAAATATGCTTGCGACGAAGAAACAAGATGCCGATGCAGCAAAGCGTGTCGTAGAAACCGACGGTGAAATCAAATGGTATAACAATCCCTATAGCGAAAGGGATGCTATCGGACAATTTATATCGAACCAATTCTGTATTATAGACGGAACCATTTCCAAAGAGCACTATTATCTGGCATTTTTAAATCCACTCTATTCTGTCGTATGGTATTATACAAACAGTACTGTACTGATGCTATCGATTTTTCTACCAGTAACACCTATAAGGCGTATCCGATTTCTTCCGCTTACGTTGAGCAAAATGGGGAAAACAGCTGTTCCCTCTCCCTCACAGAAGCGGAGCAGATTACAGAAAAATATATGCAGACACTGAAGATTACTGATTATACAATTGTGCAAACACTGGATGCTATACGGCATCCTCAACATTATACGATCAATGCTTCCTTTGCCGTAGAACCTCCGGCAGAAGAAACAGAACCTGCCACAGACTCCTATCTGTTCTATGCCAGCCGAAGCCTGAATAATCTTTCTACCTTATATACATCTGAGACATTTTCAACAACCCTGACGGATTATTCCAATGCCAAATATGACTCCAATGGTGGTTTTATATTCTCCGCGGACGAATCCAATACATTTTACGGTTTTGAATCTCTGACCGCCAGCATAGACAGCAACGGACTTTCCTACCTGATCTGGAACAATCCAATGCAGGCAGACACCATAGAAGCAAAAACTTCTCCAACCCTGTCATTTGATCAGATTGATGCCATTGCAAAGGCACAGATTGATTTCATGAGCATATGGAACAGCAGTCCTTTCGATCCCCTTTCCATAGCTGATTGCGAATACACGGTAACGAGTATCGAGTATGGTCTGATCCGGATTTATGATTCCAAGCACAAATCCTACTCGCTCGTTCCTGCATGGTTTTACATGCTTAAACCGGATGAATCCGGTATCCTTTACAAATCCAGTTATGTAATTATCAATGCGATTGATGGCAGCATCTATAACCCATTTATTGGCACACTGGAACCAACCGACAACAACCAGACAAATAAATAAGAATCATACAAAAGGGATTGCATATGCAATCCCTTTTGTAGTGTGTGTGATTTTAAGTTTATTTACTAATTTGTTGTTATTACTTTCTAAGACCAAGCTGCTCGATAAGTGTTCTGTAACGCTCGATATCCTTGCTCTTAAGGTATGCGAGAAGGTTTCTTCTCTGACCAACCATCTTAAGAAGACCTCTTCTTGAGTGGTGATCCTTTGGATGTACCTTGAAGTGCTCATTCAGGTCGTTGATTCTTGCTGTAAGGAGTGCAACCTGCACTTCTGGTGAACCTGTATCACCTGCTGTACGAGCATACTTCTCAATGATCTCTTTCTTCTGATCTGCTGTAATCATGCTTTTTTCCTCCATTTTCTTATTTTGTCCAGTCGCTGAGTTATGGTCGGAGTGATCCTATAACCAAGTGACGGCATTTGATATCTTACCACAAGACCTTCATCTTGTAAAGCACTATTTTACTTATAAGTTCCACCCTTGATATAGCCCTCGGCTTTCTCGCTTCCATGTGTGAATTTGTAGCCGATTCCTAACCATTCACTGTTGGTTTTACCAAAATATCGAAGTGGATCTGTCCAATTGTTATCTGCATTCTGTGGATCGAAGTTGTACCAGATTCCGTTGATCTTGATGACACACCAGTAATGCTCACCATACGAGTTATCTGCACGTAATGTCTCGCCTCCGACACGATACGCCTCAAAGCCGAGTGCTCTTGCAAATACAACCATCGCCGAACCATAATTGATACAGGTTCCGTAACGTTGCCCATTCACGCCGCAAATAATTGTCTTTGCAAAGCTGACAACCTGTCGATCCCGATTATTAGAATACGAAACATTAGTGTTGTTCCATGATCCTGTGAAGCCATCATACTTATAAAATGAATTATCTATAATCCACTTATAACATGCCAGAAGCTTGTCATAATTATCCATTTCAGGCTTTACGACCTGTGCCAATACTTCCTGCACTTTTGTATCAATTGCCGTATCTCTGGTTATGGTTGGAACCAGCACAGCCTCGCTCAGAACCTTGCGCAGATTCTCGCTGGTCGCCTTGTCGTTTGCTTCCTTCTCAGCTTCTTCCTGCCGTTTTCTTTCTTCTTCCTTTTCCTTCTCGATCTGCTTTGCAATCGCAGCATCGACATACGGATATCTCGTCTCGCCCGGTGCAGTCTCGCCCTTTTCTACGAGCACGATCTCGATCGCCTCCAGACGCTTTGCAAGCCCCGACGTTCCGGAAGCCTCTCCATTACATGCCCAGTCAAGCCATCCATACGTCTGACTATGTACACGGTAATACACATCGAACTTCTCTGCCATCTCTCCAGTCAGCTTGATCTTGATCGCTTCAAGACGCTTCGCCTGTCCGGATGTACCTGCCTGCATATCATTCGTTACCCAGTTCATCCAGCCGTAGGTCTGACAATGAACGGAATAGGTAATACCACCCGTACAGCTTGTATTTGGTACATCAATCCTGATTGCCTCCAGACGTTTGCCCTCACCGGTTGTTCCAGACTGCTTACCATCTACTACATAATCCAGCCATCCATGTGTCTGTACATGTGTCGTATACTTGAGGTCTGCATCATCGGCGCCATTTTTACGAACGAGCTTGATCTGGATTGCTTCAAGACGCTTCGCCTGTCCGGTCGTTCCACACTCAGTACCATTCTTTACCCAGTCTGTCCAGCCGTAAGTCTGTCTGTGTACACGATATACAACGTCATACACCTCAGCAAGCTGTCCGGTCAGACGGATCTTGATTGCTTCGAGACGTTTTGCCTCTCCGGTCGTTCCACATTCCTCGCTGTCCTTCTTTGTTCCGATGCTCCAACCATAGGTCTGCACATGTGTCTCGTATTCCACGCTACCGGAAAGCTCGGACTTCACCCAGATCTTGATAGACTCCAGACGTTTCGCCTGTCCAGATGTACCGGTTACCTCGCCGTTTTTAGCAACGCCAAGTCCCCAGCCATACGTCTGACAATGTACTGCATAATAAATATCTGCATCTGTACTTGCCGCTTTCGCTGTGCCCGCTGTATTCCCTGTCTGTACCAGTCCAAGCACCATCACACATATCAGTATTCTCGCTAAAATCTTTTTCATCTGCTATTCCTCTTCTTTGTTTTGTAACAATTTTGTAACATTATCGCACATGTATAGGAAAAAATCAACAGGCTATTCCTATTTTTCACAAAAAGATGTATAATCCCTTCAAATGTATATACAATATGAAAGGATTATATTACCATGGCTGGTTCAATATACGGAAAATTATTTACAGTCACTACATGGGGTGAATCACACGGCAAAGGACTCGGCGTTGTCATCGACGGCTGTCCGGCTGGGATTGCGCTTTCTGAGGAGGATATCCAGATCTATCTCGATCGCAGAAAGCCAGGTCAGAACGAATTTACGACCAAGCGAAATGAAAGCGACAAGGTCTCTATCTTGTCCGGCGTCTTTGAAGGAAAAACAACCGGAACGCCGATCTCCCTCGTTGTCATGAATGAAGATCAGAAATCAAAAGATTACGGTTCGATTGCAGAAAGCTATCGTCCGGGGCATGCGGACTACTGCTTTGATGAGAAGTATGGATTCCGCGACTACCGGGGCGGCGGTCGTTCTTCCGGCCGGGAGAGTTGCCGCAGGCGCGGTCGCTGCCAAGGTCTTAAAAGAGCTCGGTATTACCCTTACTGCATACACACGTGCGATCGGAACGATCAAGGTTGCAGACGATGCGATCGATCTTAATATGGTCAATCAGAATCCGCTCTATATGCCAAACAACACCTGTGCAGCAGATGCAGCTGCTTATCTCAATGAAATGATGGAAAAAAAGGATTCGGTTGGCTCTATGGTGGAATGTATCATAACCGGTGTTCCTGTCGGTGTTGGCGAACCAGTATTTGACAAGCTTGATGCGAAGCTGGCACAAGCAGTCATGTCGATCGGCGCTGTCAAGGCAATCGAAATCGGAGATGGTACTGCTGTTGTCTCATCCATCGGCTCTGATAACAACGACAACTTCTATATGGATGGCGACACTGTCAAAAAGCGCACCAACCACTCTGGCGGCACACTAGGTGGCATGAGTGACGGCAGTCCGATTCTCATTCGTGCTTCTTTCAAGCCAACACCTTCAATCTTTCAGGCGCAGGATACTGTCACATGGGCACACGAAGAAATTGTAATGGAGATCAAGGGACGTCACGATCCGATCATCGGTCCACGTGCAGTCGTTGTCGTTGAATCCATGTGTGCGATTACCGTATTGGATCTGCTGATGCAGAATGCAACCGCAAAGCTGGACAATCTGAAAAGGATTTATCGTTCATAATATATAGGAAAAGGATTTAGTAGAATGGTTTTTTCAAGTATTGAATTTATGTTCCGCTTTTTACCAATCTTTCTGATTGTGTATTTTGCAGCGGCACCGAAATACAGAAATATAATATTGCTGATCGGCAGCTTAATCTTCTACGGCGTTGGAGAGCCTTCGTATATTATCCTGATGATTCTCTCCATCCTCGTCAATCATTTTGCAGCCGTCAACATCTACACCGCATGGAAACGCGAGGATGACACGCAGGCATCCACAGAGACAAACCGAAAGGTCTGGCTTATTGCTGCCATGGTCTTTAATTTCGGAATGTTATTTGTATTTAAGTACCTGAACTTTTTTATCGGCATCATCAATGGAATTGCAGGTACAACCGTATTAAAGCTTGTGTCACTTACCCTACCGCTTGGAATCAGCTTCTACACTTTTCAGGCTGCTTCCTATGTGATTGACATCTACCGCAGGAAATATGAGATTGCAAACGGACTACTGGATTTTGCAACGTATCTTTGCATGTTCCCTCAGTTAATTGCGGGGCCAATCGTCAGCTTCTCAGAAGTCAAAGATGATCTGCACAAGCAGCGTAAGATCAGTCTGCCAAAGATTGAATGGGGCACGACGATCTTTGTACTTGGACTTGCTTACAAGGTACTGCTGGCGAACAAGATAGCTTCCCTCTGGAATACGGTTATGACGGCTGGCGTTATGGGGATTCATCCACTGACCGCATGGCTTGGTTCATGGGGATTTTCGATGCAGCTCTTCTTCGACTTCTTCGGATATTCCCTGATGGCGATTGGACTTGGACGTATCCTTGGATTCAAATTCCCGACAAACTTCAAGAACCCATACTGTGCCACTTCCTCCACGGATTTCTGGCGCAGATGGCATATCACACTCAGCAGATGGTTCCGGGAATATGTCTATATCCCACTAGGTGGAAACCGCAAAGGGCAGAAACGTATGATTCTCAATACATTTATCGTGTGGTTACTCACCGGCCTGTGGCATGGCGCGGACTGGAACTTTATTATATGGGGCATGTTCTTCTTCGTGCTGCTGACCGTCGAGAAGTTATTTTTATTGGACAAGCTGGAACGGCATGCGATCTTATCCCATATTTATATGCTGATCGTGATTCCGGTTTCCTGGACAATCTTTAACATTTCCGATCTGCCAACGCTCGGAAATTATATCAAGCGGTTATTTTTCCTTCCAGTCAAGGGATCGGTCAAAATCGATACCTTCCCGAAGTTTCTGGAATTGTTCGGTACCTACTGGTGGCTGCTCGCAATCTGCGCCATCTGCTGTACGCCGATTCCAATCCGCCTGTTAAAGCGGTTTTACAAGACATGGGTATGTAAGATTCTTATGCTGGCACTCTTCTGGCTTTCGGTTTATCAGATTGCCTCCGGTGCAAATAACCCATTCCTGTATTTCCGGTTCTGACGACTTTGGAATCTGATTTTCCCAAAATCATATATACAGGAACCGGACTATAGATGAAATAAGGATGATGATTATGAATAATAACAAAAAGCGAAGACAACCGAAAACAATTTGGGATTTCCTGCGGGAATGTCCGCTTGTATCCCTGATCCTGCTTTCCGTCATCGGCTATACTTTATATGCCCTTGTCGGTGCTATGGGTGGCGAATACAAGCTGCGGATTTCCAAGGATCATACGCTCTTTATGTCTGCCATGATTAAAGAAGATCCATTTGTGAAAAAAGATGACACAAAGAAACCTTCCGATGACACGACGGCAACCGGTACAGACGCAGATTCCAATCCTATTCCTGCCGCGACATCAACCGATGCACCGGCGACCTCTTCGGATGCAGTCAGCACCGATGGAAGCGAACCGATTCCAACGACCTATATCACAGTTCCAATGCGTAAGGCACGCTCTGCTTATTACGACGATAATGACCGTGTGGCACAGACAACCAACTACGATTATATCACTGTAAATACTGACTACTTTAACGATGCAGCCTTTATCGGGGATTCCCGTATTGAGGGACTACATGACTACGGTACGCTCCGCACCAAAACAACGGCTGATTTCTACTACAAAGATGGTGTTTCCATCTGGGATCTGATGGATAAAACAATGGCAAACGGCGAAACAATTCCAAATGTGCTTGCCACAAAACAGTACAAAAAAATCTTCCTCATGTGTGGTGTCAACGAGCTCGGAAGCGGCTACGCCAAGGATTATCAGGCGCAGTACAAGAAAGTATTAGATCAGATTCAGGAATTACAGCCAGACGCTGTAATCTTCGTCATGGGTATGATGCATGTTACACAGAGCTACGCAGATAACTCAGATGTGTACAACAACGACAATGTGGATTGCAGAAATGCTCTGGTTGCAGAATACGCAGACGGACAGCGTATCTTCTACCTTGATATGAACACCTGCGTCTGTGACATGGACGGCGATGTTCCAATGGGTGTTAAAGCCGATTATTCCAACGATGGTATCCATCTACAGGCACAATACTATTCCCTGTGGGAGGCATACCTGTTGAAACATGGTGTCAGTGACAGCGTATTTACAAACCTGCAAAACAAGTAGTAACTCATTTTAGATTCTAAATGCTGTATTGTCAGATGCAACACCGCAAGAAAACCTCATTACCAGATATTTCTTCTCTGATAATGAGGTTTTCTCTTTTTATTTCATCTATGAAATTTTATCTTTCTATTTTGATTTCATTTTTATATGGCTTTCACGCCATCTTTGCACGTGGATGTGCTTTCTCATATTCTTCCTTCAACTTGCTCTGTCTGCTGCGCAGATAAATCTGCGTGGTCGAAATATCCGAATGTCCAAGCATCTCCTGTACCGCCTTCAAATCGGCACCATTTGATACCAGATGTGATGCAAAGGAATGACGGATCATATGCGGTGTGATATCCTTGTCGATACCAGCCTTTGCTGCATATGCCTTGATCAGTTTCCAAAAGCCCTGTCTCGTCATCGGCTGTCCCTTCATATTCGTAAAGAGGAACATACTTCCATGACTGATGGATTCCCGTACCGACTTGATATAGTTCTCCAGTGCCATCTTCGCTACATTCTCGATTGGAATGACACGCTCCTTCGATACATCCCGGCATAAAATATAATTCATCGTCAGATTTACATCTGTGATCTTTAAATTTATAAGTTCTGATACACGCATGCCAGTCGCATACAGAAGCTCCAGCATTGCCTTGTCCCGGATCTCCTTTGGTGTCAGGCGTGATGGCTGATCTAAGAGCAGATTGATTTCCTCAATGGAAAGCGTCTCAGGTGCTTTCTTCTCGATCTTTGGCGGCTTCAATGCATCCGCATAATCTTCTGTGATTTCCCCCTGCTTCAACAGATACAGAAAAAACGATTTCATACTTGCAATGCTTCTGGATATCGTCGCTGTGGACATGCCTTGACTTTCCATATCCAATACATACGAATTCAAATCCGTTCCCCGAAGCTCACGCACATCCGTACACTGTCTGTCCGCAAAAAAGCGGCTCATCTTCTTCAAATCTCTCCGATAGGATGCAATCGTATTCGCACTTGCATGCTTCACGCTATTCAAGTAATCAATGTAATTCTCAATCTGTGTTTCCATACCCAAAGTCCTTCCATTCCCTCGACAAAATGCAACCTTTTCCGACTGCTTTTCGCCTTTATCTATTACATTATAATTACTATTTCAGCTAAAATCAAACATAATTTTTTCACATTTTTTCAATATTTGTAACATTTTGTAACATTTCTACAATATGTTGAAATGCACGTTTTTACATACCTATATATTGGAGAAAATTTTTTAAAAAAAATTTTGAAAGAATACTCTCGGATAGAATTCCGACAAAAAACGTCAGAATTAGAATCATCGCCGCCATCCTCTTTTTATTCTTATCCTCTCCAACCTTGCGTGCCTCTGCCGCCAGATAATACAACATTCCAAGATAGATCAGATAATGCGGAAACAGGCATAACAGCAGAAACCATACACCCGAAAGTCCCAGATAAAACATCTGACAACTGATTACAAATCCAAATAAAAATAACAACGCACTCATCCCGATCGAGAAGACTGCCTTGGGCGGAAACACCTTATACAGCAGGTACACAACAGCCACCTGTTTCGTCCGCTGTAACAACACATAAAACAACGTCTGCTGCACGGATACCCCGGCTAACCGACTGCTGTCCGTAAATGGCAGTATAAACACCTGCAGATTCCGATCGCATCGCAGCACGATATTGGCTAATATACAACCTGCCAGCACCATGCACAGATAATAAAACACGCGGCTTTTCAGTTTTTCACTTTCATATGGCATTGCCTTATACTCCTACTGCATAAAAATTAGGGAGTGATTGTTCACTCCCTAAAGCATATGTGCCTGTCTAATTAAATATTCCTCGACTCTTCTTATCATAATAAGCAAGAATCGCGACAATTGTCTTGCTATCTACAATCTTACCCGAATAAATCATCTCGCGTGCTTCTTCCATAGGTACTCGAACAATCTCGATAAACTCCGTCGGATCCAAATGCCGCTTGCCTTTTTTCAGATTGCATCCAATATAGACGTCTGTTTTCTCGTCAAAGGTCCCAACCGAAGAGATCATATTGTTCACATGATAGATATCCTGCGGAATCCATCCAGTCTCCTCCTCTGCTTCCCGTAACGCACATGTCTCACCGGATTCTCCATGGAAGCTATATCCCCCTGCCGGGATTTCCAGATCCACTGCATCTAAGGAATTACGGTACTGACGCACCAGATATGTGTACTCTTCCTCGTCTACAAGCAGAATACCTGCTCCACCGCCGGATTTATGTTTAATCAGATCATATACAACCTCTCCACCATCCGGTGTCTCCAACACATCCTTATACAGCGCTACAATCTTCGCATCATATAATAATTCCAAGCTTTTTCTTTTAAATTCAACCATATTTATGTCCCTTTCTATCCACTTTATTCCGCATCGTCCATATAATCATAATAAATACATTTCATCATTCATAATTTGTTTCGCACGCGATTGCTTTATATCTCTATATATAATACAGGAAATAAACAAAAAAGGAAAGTATTGAAAACTTGTATTCTCAATACTTTCCACGAATTTCATTGATAACAAATAATTACTTTGCGTAATCGGTTACTCTCGACTCTCGGATCAAGTTTACCTTGATTGTGCCCGGATACTCAAGTTCTGATTCAATCTTCTTTGAGATATCCCGTGCGAGTAATACCATATCCGCATCTGTTACCTGCTCTGGAACTACCATTACTCGAATTTCTCGTCCCGCCTGAATAGCAAAAGTCTTATCAACACCCTTAAATCCATTGGCAATGTCTTCCAAGGACTTCAGACGTGTTGTATATGTCTCCAACGTCTCGCGTCTTGCACCTGGACGTGCAGCAGATATAGCATCTGCAGCCTGTACAATACATGCGATCAAACTCTGTGGTTCTACATCCCCGTGGTGTGCCTCAACAGCGTTGATAATCGTTGCCGACTCCTTGTACTTTCTACAAAGATCAACACCAATGGATACGTGAGAACCTTCCATACCTGCATCATGATCAATAGATTTTCCGATATCATGTAACAAACCTGCACGCTTTGCTACACGAACATCAAGCCCAAGCTCTCCGGCAAGCAAACCGGACAAATGAGCTACCTCAATAGAATGCTTCAATGCATTCTGTCCATAACTTGTTCTGAACTTCATCTTACCAAGAAGACGTATCAGTTCAGGATGTAAGCCATGTACACCGACTTCCAGGGTTGCAGCCTCTCCCTCTTCACGCATCATAGTCTCGACCTCTTTCTGAGCCTTCTCGACCATCTCTTCAATACGTGCCGGATGGATTCTTCCATCCACAATCAGCTTTTCAAGTGCGATTCTGGCTACTTCTCTACGAACCGGATCAAAACTTGAAAGCAAAACTGCTTCCGGTGTATCATCAATAATTAAATCAACACCTGTCATAGTCTCTAAAGTACGAATGTTTCGTCCTTCACGACCAATGATTCTTCCCTTCATCTCATCGTTAGGCAACTGTACTAAGGAAATCGTTGTCTCTGATACATGATCAACAGCACACTTCTGAATAGCTGTCACAACGTAATCCTTTGCCTTCTTATCTGCTTCTTCTTTTGCTCGTGTTTCTAATTCTTTGATCATGACTGCTGTTTCATGCTTTACTTCGTCTTCAACAGTCTTTAATAAGTATTCCTTTGCTTGTTCAGAGGTTAATCCGGAAATTCTTTCCAGTTCCTGAGTTCTTTTTGCTTCCAAATCTGAAACTTCCTGCTTCAGCTTCGTGAGTTCTGCCTCTTTACGTGATAATGAAGCTTCTTTCTTCTCTACGGCTTCGGTCTTCCGGTCGAGATTTTCCTCTCTGGAAAGAACACGCTTTTCCATGCGCTGAAGCTCATTCCGACGATCCTTGACTTCTTTGTCAATCTCATTCTTCGTCTTCATGGCTTCTTCCTTCGCCTCAAGAAGTGTCTCACGTTTCTTTGCCTCCGCAGCTTTCAGTGCTTCATCTATAATCTCTCTAGCCTTATCCTCTGCCTTACCAAGCTTTGCCTCTGCCACATTCTTACGATACGCAATAGCTAAAAACCAGGTAACGAGAATTGCAACCACGAGTATTACAGCGAAAATCACATACTTGATTGCTTCGTCTGACAACTCAGGAGCACCTCCTTATTTAGTTTTATTGCATAACTACAACACTTAAATATTATACTTTTTTTATACTAGTGTCAAGGAATACTTTACTTTTTTTATGCAAATTGTAAGAAAAAATAGATTACTTTTCTATATTTTTTCAATATTTTTTCTATATTCTGACACCGCTCTGCGAATATCCTCATACTTAAATCCACGACGTGCAAAAAAGGAATACATACGCCGCATCTGTCCTTCATCCGAAAAATCTAAGTTACCATAACGTCTTTCCAGTAAATCATAGATGGTTTCCGCTTCATCAGGCACCAGTTCCATGCATAATTCACGTGTCATCTCTGAATCTACACCTTTACCGGAAAGCTCCATTGTGATTCTTCGTCTGCCTTTTGCACGCATCTGATTCCGAATATACGATGAGGCATATCGTTCATCATCAATGTATCCATAGGACATCAGTTTCTCGACTGCCTCTGCAATCTCTGCTTCCTCATATTCTTTTTCTGCCAGCTTATCACAAAGCTCCTTCCGGGAGCGATCCCGGAAGGTAAGATAATAAATCGCTGTATCAAATGCACTGTATGTAGTTGGTTGCTTATGACTCTTCGCTCTCTGTCTGTTCTGCATCTACGCCAATCCCACACTTATTCCGTACCTGCTGCTCAATCTCTTCCATCACTTCTGGATTATTTGCAAGATAAAGCTTCGTATTCTCACGTCCCTGTCCGATCTTCTCACCATTGTAAGAGTACCATGCACCAGCTTTGTTGATGATATCGTGCAAAACAGCCAGATCCAGAATATCGCCTTCCTTGGAGATACCCTTACCAAACATAATATCAAACTCTGCTTCCTTGAATGGAGGTGCAACCTTATTCTTTACAACCTTGACTCTTGTACGGTTACCAACAACTTCTCCGCCAACCTTCAATGTCTCAATCCGGCGCACATCCAGACGGACAGATGCGTAGAACTTCAATGCACGACCACCGGTTGTCGTCTCCGGGTTACCAAACATCACACCTACTTTCTCACGAAGCTGGTTGATAAAGATCACCACACAATTAGACTTGCTGATAATACCAGTCAGTTTTCGGAGTGCCTGAGACATCAGTCTCGCATGTAATCCAACATGAGAATCTCCCATCTCGCCGTCAATCTCTGCCTTCGGTACAAGGGCCGCTACAGAGTCCACAATAATTACATCAACCGCACCGGAACGAACCATCGTCTCTGTAATCTCCAGTGCCTGCTCGCCATTATCCGGCTGTGAAATATACAGGTTATCAATATCGACACCTATATGCGCTGCATACGTTGGGTCGAGTGCATGCTCTGCATCAATAAAGCCTGCAATACCACCCATCTTCTGTACTTCAGCAACCACATGCAGTGCAACGGTTGTCTTACCACTTGATTCTGGGCCATAAATCTCAATAATACGACCTCTTGGCATACCGCCAAGTCCGAGTGCCAGATCCAGACTCAGAGAGCCGGTCGGAACTACATCAATTCCCATATTTGCAGACTGATCTCCGAGCTTCATCACAGAACCCTTACCATACTGCTTCTCGATCTGCGCCAGCGCTGCATCTAATGCTTTCATCTTTTCTTCACTTGCCATACCATAAACCTCCATTATCTTCCATCTATGTTATCAAAACATATGTTCGTTTTTGTTTCTTCTACTATACTACACTTCTGTTCGAAAAGTCAACAAGGAATTCGAACATTTGTTCATTTTTATTTTCTAAATGTATTTGAAACAATGCGCTGTAAAAATTGTACCCTATACATAATGCAAAGTAAAGCAATTATTTGTTGCATTTTGTTCGATTGTTCTAAATCAGATTCTCTGCTATAATTACGTTAAATATTTTCCGAAATCACTAAAAAAAATAACGAACATATATCAATGGGGTGTTACCATGAAAATAAGCAATAAAATATACCGTGATTACATATATAAGAACGAAGCTGTACTACGTGCACAGTACGATCCGGAATTAGAATTTTATACAACCATCAAATCCGGAAACATTGAGAAGGTAAATGAGCTTTGTCAGGCAAAAATCAGCCACAAAAAAGGATTGGGCGAGCTATCCGACACCCCTCTGCAAAGCCTGAAATATCATTTTGCAATCACAATGGCTATGCTTGCCCGCTACTGTATCGAAGGTGGTCTGGATTTGTCCACTTCCTACAGCCTGAGCGATTTTTATATCCACACAGCAGACCGTGCAAATTCGATGGATGAACTCGATGAACTGCACACAACCGCATGCCTGGACTACACCGGCCGCATGAAAAATCTGCGAAAGAAAAAGATTACATCAAAACCAGTAGCCAGATGTATTGATTATATTTATGACCACCTACATACAAAAATCACACTTACAAATCTTTCAGAACTGACCGGACTGAATTCATCCTATCTTTCCCGTCTTTTCCACAAGGAAACCGGTATGACTGTCAGCGACTATATCCAGCAGACAAAGATTGAAACTGCCAAAAATATGCTGCTTCACTCTTCCTATTCCGCGGCTGAAATTGCTTCGATTCTTGCATTTTCAGATCAAAGCTACTTCTCAGAGGTCTTCAAAAAACAGACAGGACTGACACCAAAACGGTACCAGTCCCTAAATCTGAACGCCTCCGGTCTGCCTGACCGGTAAAATCTATGACATATATAATGTGATTATATTATCCCCGTTTGACATAAGCCACTCGTCTTTCACATAATTATTGAAGATAGTCTGACCATTGATTTCCATGCTCTTAAATCCAGACTCTGCATGTCCCGGATTTTTCACTTTAATATGCAGGTGACAGCCACGGAAGTCCTTTTCAACCTCAAAGCCATCCCATTCTTTCATCTCTACCACGATAAATTCCTCCTGTATATTGATAAAATGTATAAATTATATTGGTTATG
>OMGL01000735.1_pt1 | contig 23831 bp, 36 predicted proteins | sample 1645831 | NCBI WGS metagenome assembly OMGL01 (sample SAMN00849301, study PRJEB25192) | human gut metagenome | reverse complement strand
TGAAAGCATGGAAAGTTTACCGTAAGACAAAGGACATCAGCTTTGCAGAAGCACTTCACAGAGCATGGTTATCTGCAAAGGCAGAGGAAATCAATGCAAAAAGAATTGAAGATGCGAAACATGCAGCAGGTATCACAGAGGAAACTAATACCTTTGCCAAGTGGAAAGAACTTGGTTACAAGGTAAAGCATGGAGCATCAGCATTATTCGGATGTTCTCTTATCTGGGGAAGCAGAGGAGACGGGGCAACATACAAAGCCAGTTTCTTTGGAAAGTATCAGGTAGAAGCAATTTAATAAAAAAGCCCTTACCAGAGCGGCAACTCTGATAAAGGCAAAGCAACCCGACAAACGATCAAAATTGAGGGGCTGTGCGTATTATAACATACTCATTCCCCTCAGACAACAAAAGAAAGGAATGGACAGAATGATTTCAGTAATGGACGTTCTTATGATTTTCTTTGGCGGGTTTATATCCGCAAAGGTATGTGACAGTATTCGTGAGTTAGAGAGAGGAGAATGAGAAATGAGTAAAAAGGAAGTATTAAAGGCAGAAGAAGCAGTAGAAGTGATGCAGACCACTGGTGTTCCGGCACAGGAGACAGAAGGTGCAGGTGTGGTCATTGCAACGGAGATTATTGCGGATCTTAAGAAACAGCTGGAGGAAGCAAAGGAAGAAGCGAAAGACTGGGAAGAAAGTTGGAATATGTGTCGTGAGCAGGTTCGAGCATTGTCCAGGCAGTCAGATATTATTAGTATGGTGTTAAGGATGGATGATGTAGAACTATTAGATTTAGCTTTTGGATTTGTTAGAGGATGTTATAACCAGCAGATTAAAAAGGAACAGGAGGCAGAAAACAATGGAGAAATGTAATTTAACTCAGGTTCCTTGCAGAAAGGCAATTATGGACGTTGTCCAGGCTAACAAAGATAGAAGATCATTACAGCACGTCTATGAGCTGGCAGAACTCTTTCGGATAGCTTGTTCCGGCAATGAAGCCTTTATGGAATTATCAGAGGAAGATCAGGAGCGTTTCTGGCTGATTATAGATGCTTTAATGATGAATGATCCGGAAGACCTTAAGAGAGTGCATAACCTTGCTAATTATCTGATGGTAAAGCGGATTAAAGATAATGTGAAAGTGGCGGAGGCATAACATGGATTATAAAAAAGAAATTGAAAATTTTCTGAATGAAATCCAGAGCGAGAAATTTCTGAAATTTTTGTATAACGTAATTGTCTCATTTAAGAAGCAGTGGGGGTACTAATATGGATTACAAGAAAGAAACTATTGAAATATTACAGAAGGTAAATGATGATAATCTGCTTGAATTCTTCTATAGATTCATTGCCAGAGTAATAAAAAATAGAGGATATTAATATGGACTACAAAAAGAAACTCATAGAGATGTTAGAGAAAGCAGATTATGACCAAACATACACAATTTTCAGATTTGTGTGTAGCTTTCTGGGAATAAAATAGGACAATCATAGAAAGGGGCGGCAACTGCTGCCCTTTCCTTAAAGGAGTGACAGCATGGCGAGAGCTAAAAGAGTAGACAATAAAGGACGTGTATTGCGTGTAGGTGAATCGCAGAACAAAGATGGCCGGTACTGTTATAAATGGACGGATAGCAACGGGAAACGTAGCACTGTATATGCACTTACCCTGGCAGAGCTGAGAAAAAAGGAAGAGCAGATAAAGCGGGATCAGATGGACGGGATTTATACAAAGGGTGGAAATTTGACATTAAATGAGTTCTTCCGGCTGTTCATGAGCACGAAGAAGAACATCAGAGACAGTACACGATGCAACTATAAATCGTACTGGAAAAACGCCATTGCTCCCAGTGCCTTGGGAATAATGAAGATTTCAGAAATAAAACAGATCCACGTAAAGAGACTGTATGCGGATTTACTGGAAAAGGGATATTCACCTGGAACGATCAGGGCATATCACATTATATTATCGGAATGTCTGCAGGCAGCAGTTGATTCTGATATGATCAGGAAGAATCCGGCAAAGGGAAGCAGAAAAGGAATTGATAAAGAAGTGAGCAGGAAAAGAGCTTTGACAATTGAGGAACAGGAAATCATGTTAGAGTTTACGAGAAAAAGCAATTCGTATAAAATCCATTATCCGCTGATCGTATTTGCATTATCTACAGGGCTTCGTGTTGGTGAACTGGGTGGTCTGCTCTGGGATGATATCGACCTGGAAAAGAACATGATCCATGTACGTAGACAGTTGGTATATCGGAATCTGGACGGAACCGGCTGTAAATTCCATATTCAGCCATTGAAGACAGAAGCAGGAGAAAGAGACATCCCATTAACGAAGACTGCTAAAAAGGCTCTGATGAAGCAGCGAGAATATGATATGTTATTGGGAAAGCGTGCAAAGGAACAGCCGGTAGATGGATTGAAGAATTTTGTATTCCTCAATCACCAAGGCAATCAGCTTGCCCCACAGGTGCTTGACAGTGCTTTGCGCAATATAATCAAGGCCTACAATAAGAAAGAGCTTAAACAGGCAGATAAGGAGCACAGAGAGCCTTTTCTGCTGCCTCATATCAGCGCACATATATTGCGGCATACATTCTGCACCAGAGCGGCGGAAAGCGGTGTGGATGTCAAGAGCCTGCAATACATAATGGGACACGCAGACATAACCATGACGATGGAACGGTATAATCATGTTGATGAAGTCAGGGTGCAGAATGAAATGAGCAAGACAGAAGGAATTGTGAAAATAGGATAGAATCAGAAAGCTGTTGTCCTTACCAGGCAATAGCTTTTTTCATTGTGACAATTTTTGTGACAAATTTTGTGACATTTAAAAGGAACGTGATGAACAAAGACGGAACGAAAAGACGAATGAAAAGTCCCGAAAAGCCTGTAAATACAAGGAAAAATGCACTTGATAAAACATGACGAAAAATGGAAAAGAATTGTTCATAAAAATTTCATAAAATCCGAGTATGATTTCCCCTAAGTATTGTATTTACAGGGCTTGCGGGAATAGGCAGTGAGCGGGGAATGAGGGTTTTGTGACATTGTTGTGACAAATGCCGGAGAAAATGCAAATTTATAGTGTCAGAAACCAGTAGAAAAGATATGACGGTTCGGTTATAATAAAGAAAAAGTATTGAGCGAAAGGTGTGGAGCAGATGAAAAAGACAGCAGATAACTGTGCCATATTAAAAAGCGACAGCCAGTATACGATATTCATTTTTAAAGACCAGGTTATCCGCTTTGCGACATCATCAAAACTGGAAAGATATACAGAAGTAAAAGAATGGGATAAAGGATATCTGGTTGTAATGGCGAAGTATAAGAACCTGAATGAGATGGAAGAGTATATTGATCTGATTCCGATTCTTCAGAACTTATATTATGATGTAGATGAATTCCTTGCACCAATAAAGGAGGTCCGGATTGATTATGCAGCTTGATATAAAAGATGTAGCAGATGCAGCAGACATGATTATTAATGGATATGCATATACGCAGGAGGGAAAATATATTCGGATACTTAATCTGAATAGACCAAACCATGCAGCAGTTATATACGATGATAAGATTGTGGAAACCAATATGGATGATATCGAAAATCAGATAGTCTTGGATTACTATTTGAACAATAAGCAGTTTATGGAGGACTAGCCATGCCGAAATACTATGAATTCAAAGTGTGCGGTTATTATCTGTATTATACTGCAAGCTGTGTGATCGAGGCCATGCATGTTCATGCCAGCGACAGAAAACTGACAGAAGCAGGATCAGCGAAGTTTTTTGTCAAAAATGATGGTGATACAACTTTGGAGAAACAAGGAAGTCTGACTGATCGTGAAGTAAGAAAAATCAGAGCGTTCATTAAGGAACATTATAAAGAAATGTATCTGAAATGGGTTGAGCTTGCTGACACAGGATTTTATGGCGAAAAATAAAAAAGATATCGAAGAAAAGAACAGCGTGCCGGTAACGATAAAAATGCTGTTAGATCAGTATACTGAAATATTACGGAAGATATATGGAAGTCATTTAAAGACAGTAATTTTATATGGATCCTATGCAAGAGGAGATTATAAGGCAGATTCTGATATAGATATAATGATTCTCCTGGACTTGTCAGACATGGATATTAAACAGTATCGTCATGAGTTGTCAGGAGAAACTTTTGACTTCAACATGGACCATGACCTTGACATTAAACCGATAGCAAAAAGCCAGCAGCACTTCCAGAATTGGGTTGATGTATACCCGTTTTATGCGAATGTGAAAAGAGAAGGGGTAAAATTATTTGATGCAGTTTAATGCAAAATTATTAAAAATTGGAAAGTAGGTATGCTGTCTTCTTATAGAAATAAATATGTTATGGTTGCCATTAGCAAAAAAATGGCTAGTCTCATGTGGACGAAAAAAGAAAGACCTTTGGTTGCTTGAATACAGGGGCTTTTCTTATATTTAGGAAATGTAGATATGCAAAGATATAGATAAGACCTTTATTGAAACAAGAATGATGTATTTAAAATTAAAAAGAACAAATGTTCGACAACGAGATTGACATTTTATATAATGGATGGTATATTATAAATATAGATAAAGATTGATAAAAGATAGGAGGCGATGATATGGTAACCGCATTAAATGTTGCAAACAATGTATTGGAGCGGGGATTTTCAGAAGATATTGATATTACTCCTATGAAATTACAAAAGCTTGTCTATTTAATTTACAAGAAATATTATCAGGATACAGATAAAATATTGTTTCAGGATAGATTTGAAGTGTGGAAATATGGCCCGGTAGTAAGGAGCATATATGATGAATTTAAGGAATTTGGCGGAAATGCTATAAAACGCTATTCTAAAGAAAAGAATGGGTCTGTTTTGATTGTAAATGAAAAAAAAGCAGCTGATTTCAGAGAGTGCATTAACGCGATATGGGATAAATATAAATTATATGATGGGATTCCATTATCGGCGATGACACATAAAAAGGGAACTGCTTGGTATAAAGCAGCAAAAAGACAAGAGCCTTATTTATCAATTGCGGATATTAAAGAGGAAGAGGTGTTTGTTTCGGCGTGAATACAGATGAGGATTTTTTATATGGAAAACCAACCGAAGAAATAGATGAACCTTTAGATGATTCCCCGGAAATAGATGAAGACCTAAAAGCGAAAAGACTGGCTGAGAAAGATAAGGATAGAAAAGAAAAAAGATACTTTTCGGCTTTTAAACTTATTGTTGGTTGTTTAGTTTTTTTGGGAATAATTTTTATAATAGATACAGTTGCTACAATTCTTTTTGGAAAGACAAGTGAGACGACCAATTCTATTATTGAAGTAATTAAGACTTTACTATTTACGTTAAGTGGATATTTATTTGCAAGAAAAGAAAATGGCGACTAGGGAGGTAGCTTTATTGTCTTTATTTAAATAGCTGGTTGCCACTTTCGATACAATAAGAGCTTTATGAGGGATGCTATAATGTCTTAAAATGGGCTGGAGCTGTAACAGGTTCCGGCTCTTTTTGCATGAAAGCGCGGCTTTGATGTGTCGAAAAATGTCGAATTATAATCTATTGTGTTATAGCAGAATTGGAAGTATGATGGAAGAAAATGTATACGGGAGGAATGAAAAATGAATGACATAGATAAAAAGAAAAGTATGGAAGGTGGAATGGAAATATTTGCAAGAGCATCAAATTATTTAGGTGATATTGCTAAAAGTGCTTTGGCAAATGACGGTTCAAAGGAAGAATGTGCAATGATTATACCATCTATTGTATTGAAAGGCCTTGCTTGTGAAATTGGACTAAAAACGTTGTTAAAAATTGAAGGAAAAAATATTGAACGAGAACATAAATTGAAAACTTTATACCAACAATTAGAAGAAGGTCATCGTTGTGAGATCTCTCAGGTTTTATTAGTTAGCATGACGAAAGTGGATGAAGATTATAATGAAGAAAAGTTAAATGAGGATTTAAATGAAATAAATAAGGCCTTTATAGATTGGCGTTATTTTTATGAGAAATCACAACATGTAGGGGTTACGTTTCTGGAGGAATTCTATAAGTCTATTCAAATGATTGTGTATAGTGCAATGCAGGAAAATGAATAATCAAAGCTTATTTTGATGTATCATGCAATACAAAACAAAATATCAAACATACAACAAAGCACTCAATGCCTTATGACATGATGCCTCTTAAGTAGACAAGGTAAATAACCGGATCTACTTAAGGGGAAGCAGGAGGTATTGGGTGCTTTTTTATTTTTCTTTCTTATAAATGGCTTTTATGCAGGAGATTAGGCCTTCACTTGCAGTAAAAAGAGCTAATCGGAAATCTTTTAATGCTTTAGTCCGCTCATGATCTGAAAGAGCTGGTTCTTCATATCGATGACGATTAACACAGTAATCTGCAATTGGAAGTAAAACTTCATGCGAGAACCAGATATCTTCCTCCAACAAATCATTGATAGCACGCGTACAATTGCGCGCCCATGAATAATCTTGCCCTTTAAGGGAACCAACCTTATTCCATTGTTTTAAAATTTCAATACTTTTTTCTGAAAGACCTGTTATCTGATGAATGTCAGTGGAACTTTTGGTTTTGCAGTCATGCTCACAGAGAAGATAACCTAATTCACAGTTAAAGGGCTCACATAATGTACAGAGAACATCTAAAGGAGGCATTTCTTCACCCTTTTCCCATTTTGAGATAGTTTGCCTTTTGAAACTCCGATAGTTATTTAGTTGAATATATTCAACTAGGGCATCTTGACTTTTGAAACCAGCTTTTTTTCGTTCCTCTTTTAGACGATTCCCAATTTTGATTTTATCGTACCTCATTTTTAACAAAAATCCTCCGATAAATAAAATGTGTAAAAAATATGTATCCAGACAATTACAGTTTATCATTGTATTATAGCATTGTAAATAACAAAGATAATTTTTTTGGAGGTTTATATTATGAGATCATTGATACAAAATACGGAGATTGAACAAAAAACAGGAACTTTAGAGCAGGCAGGATTAAGATATGGATTTGGTCGCAATTCTATTCGCAAAATTGCGAATGATGCTGGGGCAGTTATAAAAATCGGAAAATCAGTTCGTATTAATTTTACTATTCTTGATCAGTACATGGACGAGCTTTCGGAATGATGGAGGTGATCCTATGAACATACATGAACATCTGTTGCCAGGCAAAGAAAACGCATTAACTCCAGAATATCTTGCTACGAAATACCATTTTTCCAGTGTTCGAATGCTTCAGAAGCAGATCGAAGCAGAACGCAAGGCTGGCAAGGTGATATTGTCAAGTACCACGCCGCCTGGAGGATATTATCTTCCGGCAGCAGGAGACACAATGGAAATCCGAAAATTTATTCGCACGTTAGAGAATAGAGGTGAAAATACATTGAAGATACTGGAAAGCGCAAGAGAATTGTTAAAGGAACTGGAGGAACAGTAATGTGGCAAGCCCTCAGATTGAGAATGGTTATACAACCATAGCCAATGAGATATTAGACCATCTTTATAAACAGCCATTGAACGGGACGGAATTAAAGGTTGTTATGTGTATTCTTCGTTACACGTTCGGGTTTCGGAGAAAATCACATAAGCTATCAGCATCCTTTATAGCTAAATGGGGAAGCTGTGATGTGAGTTCTGTTAAACGGGCATTAAAACATCTTCGAGCTATGAAAATTGTTATTTGTATTAACGATGAAAAAAGAGGTGTGACGGCGGAGCTGAAATTGAATAAGGATTATGAACAATGGAAGCTTACTGGTGGCGAAAATGCTACCAGTGTTAAAAATGCCACTGGTGGCGAAAATGCTACTGGACTGGTGGCAGAAATGACACCGGAACTGGTGGCAGAATTGCCACATAAGAAAAGAAAAAAAGAAAATAAAAATATAAAAACAAAATATTATGATGATTTCTTTGAAAAAGTCTGGAAATCATATCCACGGAAACTGAATAAATCAGCAGTGACACAAAAGGCTAAAAAGGAACTTTATGAAGCAGGAGAAAAGGCTGTTCTTGGAGCTGTTAATTCGTACATAGCGGAGATACAGGAAAATGGAACGACAGAAAGATATATCATGTATGGATCCACATTTTTTAATGCCAGGTGGCGTGATTATATCAAAGAACCAGAACTACGTGTTGAGGTTACGGCAGAAGAACCGGCAGAGAAGCCTATTGATTTATGGAGCGAGGAATAATGGAATATTATGAATTTAAGAAAGAAGATGCCTATGAATTCGCCAGAGCTTCCAGCATCCAGACCAAACAGAGAGGGGATGAACTCCAGTTTTTGTCCTGCCCGTATTGCAGAGGCGGCAAAAATGGAGACAAAGGGACATTTTCTATTAGCTTGGTTACCGGACAGTTTAAATGTCTCAGATCCTCCTGTTCTGTTTCGGGAAATATAATTACGCTTGCCAGAGATTTTGATTATTTCAGCCTGGGAAAAGACATAGATGCATACTACCAGACTGGAAAACAGAAAAGATTTCGGCGATTTAAGAAGATGGAGAATATAAAGCCTAAAACGGAAGCTATTACATATCTGGAAAGCCGAAAGATCACTGCTGCCACTGCTGAAAAATATCAGATTACGGTTCAAAGTAAACATAAGAATATTGTGGTATTTCCTTTCTTGGATGAAAAAGGAAATACGCCCTTTATAAAATACCGGAAAACAGACTTTAACCCGGCAGTGGACAAGGGAAAAGAGTGGTGTGAAGCAAACTGCAAACCTATCTTGTTTGGAATGTACCAGTGTAATCTGGACAATAAAACCCTGGTTCTGACGGAGGGGCAAATTGATAGTTTATCAGTCGCGGAATCTGGAATTGAAAATGCGGTTTCTGTTCCGTTTGGAAAAAATGGTTTTACTTGGATTCCTTATTGTTGGGAATGGTTACAGAATTTTGAGACATTAATTGTCTTTGGTGACTTTGAAAATGGAAAAATGACTCTTCTCGATGAAATGAAAAAGCGTTTTCCGGGAGTGGTAAAAGCAGTTAGGCAGCAGGACTATAAAGGTTGCAAAGATGCTAATGAATTGTTACAGAAATACGGAAAAGAAGCAGTGAAGCAGGCTGTAAATAACGCGGAAAGGGTGGAGATTGACCGAGTAAAGGAAATCGCAGATATCGAGGCTGTGGATTTATTTTCGCTTCCGAAGATATCAACAGGGATTACAGGGATTGATAAAGTCTTATCTGGTGGAATTTATCTGGGACAAACCGTCATTTTGACAGGCAAGAGAGGAGACGGAAAGAGTACACTTGGCTCCCAGATACTGGCGAATGCTTTGGATAACGGAAAATCTGTTTTTGCATACTCTGGAGAGTTGCCCGATTATTTTTTCAAGCGTTGGTTGGATTTTCAGATTGCAGGCCAGCAGAACGTAATTGATCGCGCAGGAGAGGCCGGATCGGTAAATTATTTTATTCCGGACAGCAAGGTTCACAAAATCTCTGAATGGTATCGGGGACGAGCTTATCTGTTTGATAGCCAGTCGACGGAAGACAATGAATTGGAATACTTGTTATCAACCATTGAGAAGGCAATACAGCAATATGGAATTCAACTGGTGCTATTGGACAATCTGATGACTGCTCTTGATATTGGATTGGATATAGATTTGTACAGAGCTCAAAGTAAGTTCGTTGATAAGTTGGTTAAGATTTCAAAAAACTATAATGCAGCTGTGATTTTGGTCGTTCATCCACGTAAAAATAGCCTTGGAGCCGACGATAATGATGTTGTTAGTGGAAGCTCAGACATTACAAATAAGGTTGATGTTGTAATGACCTATAAGCGTGATAAGACCTTGTCTGATGATGAACGTCTTTTGACAATTTCAAAGAACCGTTTAACTGGCAAACTTGCGATAGGAGCCAAAGCTATCAAACTTTATTTTGACGAAGCATCTAAAAGAATAAGCGATAATCGAGATGATTTCAGGAAGCCTTATGGTTGGGAAACTGATGCAGCAGGTTTTATGACGGTTAATGATATGGAGCAAATGGAAATACCGTTTGACTAACAAGAAGTATATTTTATAGGCGGCTTACCGCCGGAAAGGATAATGAACATGAAAATTTTAATGCAGAATTTAAGCGAGGTTACTGATTTTAATTCCGGAAGAATACAAATATTACTTGCACCTTATGACGATGCTCAGATAAAAGCAGCGATCGTGTATGGAGGATTTGTGTCAAATTCTTTTAAAGTTATGGGCACATATAAAAATGAGGAACGTGCAAAGGAAATTGCAGAGGATATGTTAAAAAAGAATGAAGATAAAGAAAGAGTCTATATCATGCCGGAGGAGTAACCAGTGAACGATAAAGAAGAATTAAAGCAGATATATGACATCTTCGCGGATTGCTGGAGGCTATACAAAAGGCTGTATCCTCCGAGCAGACCTGAAGACGATACATACTGGCAGGGAATGATGAAAGAATTAGAAGTGTTACGGAAGAATTATCATCATTCCCGGTTGTGTGAGGACCTTCTTTGTGCTGTTGTCAGGGATTTAGAAACAAAATCCAAAAGAAGTAATCCTGCTGCCAGTATGAAAGAGTAATGAGGGCGGTCACCCTTGTAATGCATCATATCATGCCAGACGGAATGGTGCAAGATGGGGCAAACATGTACCACAACTGTGGTCAGGTTTGATGGTAAAATATATGTAACAGGTAATATTTCATTGTCGCGGAGGTGATATTGGTGGTAGTTATTGCACTTTTGTTATTTGTGATTGTATGTGAGCTGGCGGCTATTTATGACAGACAAAATGGGGGAAAATGACATGGGAAGAAAGAAACAGATTTCAGATCAGAAACGCTTGCACAGGGAAAGAATGCGATTGCAGAAGGGCGTGTTTAGCTCTCTGGCTAATGCGATTGGGAACATTGGAGAACTTTATGCGGATTTCGCGCAGAGCGATGAGGTACGTAATTCCATGAAAGCTACAGCGGATAAAGCAATTGAATGCATGGATAATATTAAAGAGCTTAATGAGCTGGAAGAACAGCTGAAAGTAGAAGAACAGGAAAGCGAGGATGAGGATTAATGGAAAAAATAATAGTTCAGACCGGTGCGAAGACATACCAGATTGCAGACCAGGACGGAAATGATCTGGGCGTGTTCAGATTTATTCCGTCAGATGCCGGGATTTTAAAGAGATACAAAGAGGCAGCAGCTTTCTTTACTGGAATTAACGAAAGGATTAAGGACAAAGATTTTGAGGAAATTCTTCCAGATCTGGAAAAGGAAGCCGGGGAGAAGATTGACCTGTTGTTTGGTGCTCCTGTATCAGAGAGCTTCTTCAAGATTACCAGTCCGTTTACCATCCTTGACAGCGGTGAGATGTTTGCAGAGCAGATTATTGCAGTTATTGGTGGAATTATTGAAAAAGAGCTGAATGCCAGGGAAAAGGCGCAGCAGGAGCGGATGAAAAAGTACACTGAAAAATATACTGGATGAGAGCTTATGAACTGCCCACCTCATTAAATATTAATGGGGTGGCTTACACTATCAGAACAGATTTTAGAGCAATTATTGACATTCTTATTGCTATGAATGATCCAGATTTAGATCAACAGGCAAAAACATTTATTATGTTACAGATCTTGTATGAAGAGTGGCAGAATATTCCTTTTGAAGATCTGACAGAAGCATGTCAGAAAGCCTGTGACTTTATCGACTGCGGACAGGTCGATGACCCGAACAAACCGAAGCCCCGTTTAATGGACTGGGAACAGGACGGGGACATGATTGTTCCGGCTGTGAACAAGGCTGCTGGCAAAGAAATCAGAGCCGTTCCATACATGCACTGGTGGACGTTTTTCGGATATTTCATGGAATCCGGTGAATGCCTGTTCAATACAGTTGTTGGAATCCGGTCAAAAAAAGCAAAAGGTGAACGTCTGGATAAATGGGAAAAGAAATTCTATCAAGAAAACAAGAACATTATTGATATAAAAACACGTCTCAGCGAAGAGGAGCAGGCGTACAAGGATACGCTGAATGAGATGCTTAACCTCAAATAGTTTGGAGGCAGATATAACATGGCAGATGGTTCAATTATCATTGATACCAGAATAGATACCGGCGGTGTGTCGAAAGGAATGAACGCTGTGAAGGCTGGAATGACCAGAATATCCGCACAGGTATCGAAGATGGGTGATTCAGCAAAAAGTTCTTTCCAGAGGCAGATAACAGCAATAACGGACCTGTATCAGAACTACGAGAAGCAGGAACGTAAAGTATCAGAGTTAAAATCGAAGCTGGAAGAACTGAGCAAAGTCAGAATTGAGACAGAGGAATACAAAAAGCTCAAAGATGACATGAAAGCGCTGGAAAATGAGTTTGAAAAGGTTGAGACAAAACAGCGTGGATGGCTGGAGATGGGCTTTTCAATAGATTCTGCACCGCTTAAGGAGCTTGACAAACAGATGGATGGCATCTGGGCAGATATTGACAGATTACAGCGGAAACAAAAAGAGATGCAGGCATCCGGAAGGGCCTATGTAAATCCTGTATCGACAGATGAGTATAAGGGTACGGCTGAGAAATACAATGCGGAATCACAGAAGCTGGAACGCATGAACGGAAGGTTGTATTCATCGTACAATAATCTGAAAAACAAAGTTGAGGAATACCGACAGAAAAACAGCCGGCTCGTACAGGTGATGCAGAATCTTCAGAAAGCTGCTGCCCGTGTAGGTATGGTTGTAAAAAATATGGGATCGGCATTGAGAAGTGCCGGTTCCTCGATCAAGAGCATGGTCTCAGCGATGAAAAAAGCTGTGGAGAACATGTTTAATCTGAACAAGCAGACAAACCGGTCGAGAATGAGTCTTTCCCGGCTATTGGGAATGTCGTTGCTGTTTTCAGGAGTATTCCGGGCGATAAGTGCTGTCAGTGATGGTGTGAAGACCGGATTTGAAAATCTGGCACAGTATTCTAACAGTACCAATTCAGCAATCTCCTCTTTAATGTCCAGCATGACGAGGCTGAAAAACTCATTTGCTACAGCCTTTGCACCTGTTCTCACCGCGGTAGCTCCGATCATGTCAAGATTTATTGATATGATTTCCAGGGCAATTACTTATGTGGGAATGTTTGCAGCAGCATTAACCGGACAGGATACTTTTGTAAAAGCCGTTGGAGTGCAGGAAGATTATGCTGCAAGTCTTGATAAGACCTCGAAGAATGCGAAAAAGGCATCGAAGCAGACAAAAGACTATCTTTCTTCGTTGGATGAGGTGCACAAAGCTTCAACCAGTGGGAGTGCAGGAACAGATGATTCCGGTGGATACAAAGCACCTACACCGGGACAGATGTTTGAAACGGTCCCGATTGCAAATAGTATTAAAGGAATTGCGGATAAAATCAAGAAGCTCATTAAATCGGAAGACTGGGAAGGTCTTGGAGCTTATATAGCCAGCGGAATCAATAAAGGACTTCAAAAAGTCTATGATGCTATCAACTGGAAAAAGGTTGGACCCAAAATAACAAAATTCTGTAATGCGTTTACCAGAACATTCAACAGCCTGGTAGATCACATTGACTGGGATTTGATGGGGCGGACCGTTGGTGCCGGCATTAATACGATTGTAAATACCCTGAATCTTTTAATTACAGGGATTGACTGGAAAAACCTTGGTAAGAAATTTGCAACCGGAATCGCCGGTTTTGTTCGGGAAGTCAACTGGAACAATCTTGGACAGCTCATAGGAAATCGGTTTATGATTGCCTGGAATATCTTTAACGAAATGGTCCACAACCTTCCGTATAAGGAAATTGGACAGGCGGTTGCGGATGGCCTGAATGGTGCTGTATCAAAATTTTCTCTTTCAGAAATCGGAGATACACTGGCAACCGGATTAAATGGTGCATTCACATCATTGTACAGCTTTACAGAGCGTTTTGACTGGTCAGAGCTGGTAAATAACATTGCCGGTGGTATCAATACCTTTGTATCGGAATTTGACTGGAAAGCGAATGGACGTAAGTTGGAAGCCTTTCTGGACAATCTGTGCGGATCCCTAGTGGATATGGCAGAAAAGACAGACTGGGAGGCTTTTGGAAAAGGTGTCGGAGATATGCTGACACAAGTTGACTGGCTTGGACACCTGAAGCAGGTGATAAAAGCTGTTGTCAAATCGCTTGGAGGCCTGTTTGATGGCATGGAGGCGAGCGGAACAGCCGGTAAGATAGCTGCTTTTCTTGGTAAAGCGTTTATTGCAGTGAAGATTGCAGATATAACGGGAATCAGTGACCTCGTAAAATTACTACTAAAGGCAATCGGAAAGAAACTGATCGGATCCGAAGCAATCGGAGAATTGTCCGGTAATCTGACTACTCTTTTAGGCAATGCAGTAAAGGGTGCGGCAGGAAGCTTTACTTCCCTTGCATCAGCTATTACCCCACTGGTAGGCACTGCAGGGCTAATTGCCGGTGTGGGTGTTGCGGCGGCCGCAGCTACTTCTGAGATTGCCAAAATGGTAGAGACCATGCAGGGCGGCAATGGTGTCGGTGGTACATTTGGAAATACCATGGACAATTTCATTCAGACATTACAGCGGCGTGGCGATATCATATCCGGTTCTGCAACAGAAATCTGGAATCTGAAAGAGTCTCTTGAGAAAGAGGGAATGACTGCTGAGGAAAAATCCAGTGCAACTCAGAAACTTATTGATAAGCTGGGTGAAATGGGTGTGACATCTGAGCAGGCAACACAGGCATTCGAGACATTGAGACAGAAGGGGCTCATTACAGATGATATGTTTGATATCCTGTCGGAATCCATTAAAACACTTGGCAATGATACAACTAATATGGCAAGCCAGATTAATCTTGGAAGCCAGAGCGCTCAGAAATCCTATGATGATCTGAAGCTTGTTATTGGAAATTTGACAAATCAGATGCATCTCGGAACGGATGAACAGGGACAGTTATTGAACGCACTGGAAAGAACAGTGGATTCTGGTGGTACTGCACAGGATGCATATAACAACGTCATGGCAGCAGTTAAGACTATGGGTGGAAATACTGAGACTGCTGCAAGAATTTTCTCAGAGGTCTTCCCGAATGCAGTACAGGCTACAAAGACCAGCGTAGACAAAAATATTGTTGGTGCACAGCAGACTGTAACGACTTCTACCGGAAAGATGAAGACGGATGCAGAAACGAATCTGGCAGGACTCCAGAAAGCAGCAGAGGACGCTTCCGGCGGTGTGAGTACAGCGACAGTGACAAACTGGGGCAATTCAGCAGCGGAGGTGGATAAGAACCTTGATCAGATGAAGCAGCATGCAAATCTGAAGCTTGGAGAGATGCAGAAGACAGTAGATAGTCATTTCTCTGGTCAGTACAATACCATGACCAATAAATGGAAATGGGCTGGTGAACGTATTGCACAGATAATTTCTGAGATGATCCGGAATACAGAAAGAAGCCTGGAAGGGCTGGCACGTGAGATGAAGTCTATCGGAACAAGGATGGGAAACAATCTGGCAAATGGAATTTCAAATGCAACCAGTGGAATCACAAGGACATTGAATAATGTTGTTGGAAAAGTGAACAGCACGATAGGAAATATCAACAGTGCTTTGTCTGGAATCGAAAGAGCATTCAGCTTTTCTTATGATGTAACGGGTCCTACAGGCAACCGGAGATGGGGCTATTACAATATGAGCTTGCCGCGGGTAAGTACAATCCCATACCTGGCAAAAGGAGCAGTCATTCCACCGAGGTCAGAGTTTTTGGCGGTTCTTGGTGATCAGAAGAACGGACGTAACCTTGAAGCACCAGAGGGAGTTATTAAGGATATCATTGATGATGCATTTGCAAGACATCAGCAGAATAGCACTGGAAATGTCAGATTTACCGCTCAAATCAATCGCAGGACGGTGTTTGATGAAATCATTGAAGAAGCAAAATTAAGACAGAATGCAAGCGGTAGAAATCCGTTTGAATTAGCATAAAACAATCCCCTGTCATACAAAAAGTGTGGCAGGGAGAACACAAGGAGGAATTAAATGCTTACCAGGGAAGCAACTTATGAAGATTATGGATTTTCAGAGGAAGAAGATAAGAAATTTAATGAGTTTTGTCGAAAGCTTGAAATGAGGGACAAGATATTGTTGTTACAGTGCGCAGCAGAAGTGTATCCGAACGTTTGTGACGAACTTTATTGTTGTATCGTAATTGGAATGAGCTATGACAAGATGAATAAAAAGAACTTTGTTCCACTTGATCGTAAAGATTTCTATGCATACCGGAAGAAAACGCTGGCTGTGTTCCGGGAGGCATTAAAGGCATGTAATAGATATCCGTTCTAAAAATTGGAATAGAACCTGTCAAAACTGTCTGTTTTTATATATTGGAAAATATCATTGATTAGTTAGGGGTGATTACTATGGCAAAAGGTATATCAGCAGAAGCACGTGAGGACATATTAGTACAGGCATTTTTAACGTGTCCAAATATAAGTGAGATATCCAAAAAGACGAAGATTCCCAGACCTACAATTTATACTGTGATTCATTCAGACAGCTTCCAGCGTAAGTATTCTGAGGCAAGAAACGAGGCCGTAACAGGAGCAATTGCATACCTGCAGGGAAAACTTGGAGAATGCGCAGCAGTGTTGGTCAATACAGCCACTGATACGGAAGTGCCGGCACAGATCAGAGTGAACGCGGCTAATGCAGCATTGTCACAGTGCTCTCAGTGGACAAAGAATGTAGATGTGATTGAACGTCTGAAAGCTATGGAAGAATTGATGTCACAAGTAGAACAGGAACAGAAATCACAGCGGAGGCGGACATAATGAATATACAAGCAAGATTAAAGCAAGCAGAAGAACGGGCTATGCTATTGCAAAAGAAAGCAGATACTATTCACTTGATCATGGTAAAGCCTGTTCCCGGAAAGGAAAGACTTTATACAATATTGGGCGAAGATGGTATTTACAATGAGAAGAAATTGGCTGAATTTCAGCAGAAGCATAGCGTTGTAACGACCATCATTCTTAATATTCCACGTTTGCCAGAGGAAGGAGTATTAAATGCCGAGAAGAAATAAGCGTGTAACGATAAGGGCTACAAGCGTGCCGGAGTTGCATCAGTGGTTGAGAGCTTGCAAAAGGGAAAATGCCAGAAAGAAATCACAGGGGCATAATGGGACGAAGAAACAGACAAAGGATTTGCATATTTAAAGGTGGTGGTGAATCATGGGAAGTCCGTTGATTAAAAGGCTTGATGCTTTATACCAAAGAGCTCAGATGGTAATGGCGGTTCAGGCAGATCATGCTCCGTTTGTGTCCATTGCTCCATGGAGTTTTATGAAAGATGAATGTATCGTGAAATATTATCCAGAGGGAAATTATCAGGAACCAGAGCGGATAACAACTACACTTCATGATGCATTAATGATAGCTCAATATTATTACGAATGTGGGTTGTATGTTAAATTTACAATGAGCCTGTGTATAGAGTGGCTGTTCCTGTATGTGCGTGACGATCCTCGGTATGCTCCGCCACAACAGAAGTCATGGTATACAAAGAATGTTGAAGAATATCCAGAAATAAAAACTATGTTGGAGAGTGAACAGCGATTTGAAATTGTTGGAGTACTGCGAAGAATGCCTCAGAATTTTCTTTTTAAGGGATTACCTGATGATATTAAAGATGATTACAAATTGATGGATTTTTAGACAAAAAATGTCGGGAGTATGGGGATTCGTGGACGCGATTACGCACGCAAAGGAGTTTGTTGACACGATTACGCGCGTAGATATTCGGAGATTTCGGAGTCCCTAAAAGAGTAAAGTGCGTTAGAACGAAGCCTGAGCGAACCCCGAAAAATAAGACTATAATTATTATCGAACAAAACGAAAAGGAGATTTTTATGGATGGATGTAACGAAAATGTAATTGAATTTATGACCAACGGTACCAGAGCAACTTTATCATTCTCACAGGGCCGGTATAAGTCTGCAATCCGCAAGCTGGCAGAGAAGCACCCAGAAGATTGCCGGATCATTGCGGATAACGAGGACGGAAGCATTTGTGCTCATGTTCCAGTATCCTGGCTTCGGATTTCTCCGCCAAGGCAGTACACAGAGGAACAGCGGCAGCAGATGGGAGAAAGACTGAAACAGAACAGGTCTGAAAATACAGCAACACAAGGATAAAACAGGGCAAGAAACGATTGTAGAGTGTTTGAGGTAAAGTTGTAAGGGAGAGTAGATAAAAAGGCTAAATGAGCCGATAAAACAGTAGAAGCGGTGATGCTGGCATTTAATAAAAATCCTGCTGCCGAACCTACGGTTCAAGGAGCTATTTCACTATTTTAAGGAGTGTTGTTGAGAATGAAGCCGTGAGGAAGCAGTGAAGAACGGTCAAAAAGGCGGCGAGAACCGGGAGTGCTTGAACTGTCGATTAACATCGATATATTTGCTCGAAGCGGTGAGGAAGCGGTGAGAAATTAATAAATTGATGGAATAAGATGGTATTTTTGGATATAGCTAAAGAAAGGCGTACAGATGAATGAACTTGTGTATTTAAAGAACGATGAAGCAGTGTGTGATAGCTTGCATGTAGCTGAGAAGTTTGGAAAAGAACATAAAAACGTTTTGCAGAGTATTGATAATCTCATTGCTGAAAATTCAGCTGTGAAAATAATGTTTAAGATTTCTTCTTACAAATCTGGTAACGGGCAATCATATAGAAAATTTTATATGAATCGTGATGGCTTTTCTCTTTTAGCAATGGGCTTTACCGGGAAAGAAGCTCTTGAATGGAAATTGCAGTATATCCGGGCATTTAATCAGATGGAGAACTTTATTCGTGAAAAATCTACTCAGATGTGGATTGAAACCCGGAAGGCAGGAAAGCTTACCAGAAAGGCAGAGACGGATACGATTCAGAAACTTGTGGAGTATGCAAAGGGGCAGGGAAGCAGTCATGCAGAAATGCTTTATATGACTTATACCAGACTGGCAAATAAAATGGCAGGAATCAATAAAAGGGACGAAGCTACGGTGATGCAGCTTAATAACTTATCTTTAATGGAAAATATCATTTTGCATGAGGTTGATCTGGGAATTATGCAAGGGAAACATTATCAGGAGATATACAGGGATTGCAAGAAACGACTTGAAGCGGTGAAAGATTTGGCATACCTCGAAGCGGTATAAGAAGAAAATAGGGATAGTAAGAGATATGGGTGATTTGCAAATGGAAATTGACAAATTCTGGGGACTGGCATATAATATACTTATCAAGACAGCCAGTAAGGGAAGTTAAGATTCCCCGTCCCGGCAAATATGTTTAGCTAAGATTTAGCCGCCTATTCTTTACCAGAGAGCAGGGCGGCTATTTCTTATGTGTGTATGTAAGGATAGATACAATTAAGCTGGCTGTCGTCAGAATGATCATAAAAATCTCATAATCGCTCATAAGCATTCCCTCCTGTCAAGGCTCAGGATCAGGGAACCACAGCCGCTCTACTGGCTGCTTGGATAAATATACTATATTCAGTTTTAGCTTATTGAAATCCCATGTTTTATTGCTTGATCTTTAAGTTTGAGAAAATTTTTTGTTTGAGCATTTTTCATTCTACGATATCCACCGAATGACTTTGGAGCAATTTCAGGAAGCTCATAAAATATATGGTAATATTCAATTTCGTCTAAATCCTTTTGTTTTTCTTTCTGTAATTGTTCAAGATGTTCTAAATAATTCTTTTTTTCTTCTGCAGTACGATCGTCTTTAAAAGGTCGTTGACTGGATTTTATAGCATTTACGCTATTTCCGTTTTTGTCGAAAATAGTATCATCTTTCCCGGTGTAAAAGAAGACCGAAAAATTGTGACCACATCCATCATGAACTTTTCCTGTTTCGCGTATTACATCTGGCAATTTAGGAAAGATTTTGCTTTTTCCTGATATACTGTATACTCGTCCTTGCAATTTATTACATTCCTCACAACAAGCACGATGGGCACTCATAGAAATGTAATCAGTATTATATTTTCCACAATCAAAAAGCAATTTGTCCATCATATCTTTTGCAGAATTATAGAAAGAAAAGGAATTATGGCATACTCTTAATGTTTTTAAATAAGATTGCACAATTGCTTTATATTTTTCTGATTCTTCAAAATGTCCTTCTTTTAGGAGAAGATGTGAATATATTAAAAAATCTTTTTCTTGATATCCATTATCAGCCGCACCCATAAAAAGATGAATCCGCTCCAAGATAGAATTCGATTCTTTAAGGAGTCCTTTTCTACGGAGATTGCCAGCTTTCATGCGCAATACATATTCTAAACTTCCGGTAATACCGTAGCCATGCATAATATCAATGTTTGTAAAAGCAGGTATGGGAATACACCTTAAATCATCCAGATTCTCCAGATCATATTTTACTCTATCTGAAACCAGATATCTGGCATCGTACCAACTTTCCTTATCGGTGGGGTACACTTTGTACATTTCTCCGTTTTTAAAATAGATGGTCTGCGCATCAGGAATATCAATGGATGATGAATTGAAAACATTTTTGATTTTGCTAAAAAGGCTCATATAATCCTCCTAATAAATGGACGGTAAAATATCAGATGTTGTTTTATTTTTTAACGATAGAAAGACGATAGGTAACGTGATGCTCCTCAGATGGTGGATTCTGGAAAACTTCTTCGTCAATCTCTAAATCTGTAAAGTCATCTGTGTAAATTATTCCGTCAAGTAGCTCCACCCGGATAAAATCAGGCAGATTCATAATATCATCACAGGTATATAAGCGTTTGGTCATGGTAGTACATCCTTTCGTGAATAATAATGATTATGCATTGTCGCGGTCCATTCGCTGATCTACAGCTTTTTTTATATATCCGTTTACGGATTCACCAGCAGCAGTTGCAGCGGCTTTGATTTCCTCGTATTTTTCCTTTTGTACATCAAGAGGAATACGTTTAAGTTTATTTTTTGCATATTCAATATCGTATTTTCTTTTTGCACTGGTTTCACTCATGGTATTAGTTCCTTTCTGGAAAGAGGGCATAATAAAATACTTACACTTTCCCTATTATGTACAGAGTATAACACAAAAAGTCAACTATGTACATAGTGAATAATACAGAAAAACTACGTACATATTTATGCAAAATGTCAATAGACATATAACTACGTACATAGTATGATGTAATCAGTTCAAGGGAACAGACAACAGCCGGGAGAGCCGAAAGCCCCCAATACTTCAAGCCATATACCTGTGAGAATCGCAATAGGGCATATCAATAGTCAGGAAGATGCTTGAAGGACTGAGAGACCTTGAAAAGCAAAGGAGGAATGCATAATGAAGTACAATCTCAGCAAAATCATGTTGAAAGCATGGAAAGTTTACCGCAAGACAAAGAATACCAGCTTTGCAGAAGCACTTCACAGAGCATGGTTATCTGCAAAAGCAGAAGAAATCAATGCAAAGAGAATCGAAGATGCAACAGGTATTGAGACAAGAGCTACGATCCTTGGACATATGCAGCGTGGTGGAAGCCCGACATGTAAGGACCGTGTATATGCATCTATGATGGGTGCACTTGCCGTAGACCTTCTTGTACAGGGTAAATCCTGTCGAGTTGTTGGATACCGTCATGGAGAATTCATGGACTTCGATATTAACGAAGCACTTGCTATGCAGAAAGATGTATCCCCATATATGTGGGAAGTATGTAACTCACTTTCTCATAACTATAAAAAATAAAAATACGACGTTTTTACAGCGGAGGCCACCGTCAGGCGGTCTCCGTTCTGGATTAAAGGAGTAACTGAATGATTTCCAGTGCACAGAATACACAGGTTAAGAATATAATAAAGCTGAATCAGAAGGCAAAGGTGAGAAGAGAACAGGGACTTTTCATTGCAGAAGGAAGAAAAATGTTCCTGGAGGCACCGGATGACTGGATTGAGAAAATCTATGTGGCAGAATCAATGCTCGAAGATGAAGAAGTAATGAAAAAGGTACGGAGATTTTCCTGGGATGCAGTTGAGAACGGTGTGTTCAGGCAGATGTGTGATACACAGACGCCACAGGGAATCCTTACCGTACTCCGACAGCCTTCTTACGAACTGGAAGATCTTCTGAAAGAGGAAAAACCACTTCTTATGGTTTTGGAGGATCTGCAGGATCCCGGAAATGCAGGGACGATCATCCGAACCGGAGAAGGCGCCGGAGTGAGTGGGGTTTTCCTGACAAAAACCTGTGTGGATATTACAAACCCAAAGGTAATTCGCGCAACGATGGGATCTGTTTACAGAATTCCTTTTTTCTATGTGGAAGATGTGGTATCATTAAAACAGAAACTTCAGGGAAGAGGAATCCGCTTTTTTGCCGCACATTTACAGGGTAAAAACTCATATGACAGGGAATCCTATGAGGACGGAACTGCGTTTTTGATCGGAAACGAAGGAAAGGGCCTTACAGACCAGGCAGCGGATGCAGCAGACTGTCTGATCCGGATCCCGATGTGTGGGCAGGTGGAATCCCTCAATGCAGCTATGGCGGCTGGAATACTCATGTATGAGGCGGCAAGGCAGAGGAGGGGATAAGATGGAACCTTTAATGTGGCTGATCGTGTTGGCGGTCTTTCTTGTGATCGAGGCAATCACGGTAGGACTGACTACGATCTGGTTTGCAGGAGGCGCACTGGTCGCAGCGATTGCGTCAGGCGCAGGTGCAGGTATACTGGTGCAGTGGATCCTGTTTTTAGTCATTTCACTGGTCCTGCTGATTTTTACAAGACCACTGGCAGTTCGATATATGAATAAGGGTGTGCCAAAGACCAATGTAAACAGCCTGATCGGAGAAAAAGCTGTTGTGATTCAGAAGATCAATAATCTGGAGCAGACAGGGCAGGTCCGTATCAATGATATTGAATGGATGGCGAGAACATCTTCTGATGAAGTAACGATTCCGGAACAGACAGTTGTAACAATTGAAGCTGTTCAGGGAGTAAAACTGATTGTGAAAGAAGAAAAGGAGGGTAAGTAACATGGCAGGAATTATTATTTTTGTAGTACTCATCGTACTTGTACTCTGGATCCTGGCATCCTGTATCCGTATTGTGCCACAGGCATATGCAATCGTTGTAGAACGTCTTGGTGCATACAAAGAAACATGGAACACAGGTATTCATTTCAAAACACCATTTATTGACCGTGTGGCAAGAAGAGTCAATCTGAAAGAGCAGGTTGTGGATTTTCCACCACAGCCGGTTATTACCAAAGATAACGTAACAATGCAGATCGATACTGTTGTGTTTTTCCAGATTACAGATCCAAAGCTTTTTGCATATGGTGTGGAAAATCCGATCATGGCAATCGAAAATCTGTCAGCGACAACCCTTAGAAACATCATCGGTGACATGGAACTGGATGAAACGCTGACTTCCCGTGAAGTTATCAACACTAAGATGCGTGCATCCCTGGATGTGGCAACAGATCCGTGGGGAATCAAAGTAAATCGTGTGGAACTGAAAAATATTATTCCGCCGGCAGCAATCCAGGAAGCTATGGAGAAACAGATGAAGGCTGAGCGTGAAAGACGTGAAGCAATTCTCCGCGCAGAAGGTGAGAAAAAATCTACGATCCTTGTTGCAGAAGGTAAAAAAGAATCTGCAATCCTCGATGCGGAAGCTGAGAAACAGGCTGCGATTCTGAAAGCAGAAGCGCAGAAAGAACGTATGATCAAAGAGGCTGAAGGACAGGCGGAGGCAGTTCTGAA